>Ga0209281_1000130_pt1 | contig 191756 bp, 169 predicted proteins | sample MedtruBG_FD_187514 | JGI IMG/M metagenome (GOLD analysis project Ga0209281, IMG submission 187514) | Root nodule microbial communities of legume samples collected from California, USA - Medicago truncatula BG (SPAdes) (version 2) | ecosystem: Host-associated > Plants > Roots > Nodule | place... | reverse complement strand
GCAGCAGCACGTCAGAACGGTATTTCTTACAGCAAATTCATCAACGGCCTGAAAAAAGCCTCTGTTGAAATCGACCGTAAGATCCTGGCTGACATCGCTGTATTCGACAAAGTGGCATTCGCTGCCCTGGTCGAAAAAGCGAAAGTAGCTCTGGCTTAAGCCAGTTAGAGAGAGGGAGCCTGGCTCCCTCTTTTTATTCCTTTCCACACAAGGTAACGCAAGCATGAATGCTGCTATTTTCCGCTTCTTTTTTTACTTTAGCACCTGATCCCAGGGGGCTTGCGCGTGAAAGAAGAAACGAAAAACAGCGCCAGAAAGCCTCCCCAGGGAGGCTTTTTTTATGCCTGTCTGTAAAAAATATGAGATCACCATAACGGTGTCTGCACCGACATAATGAGGAAAACCATGTCACATCTCGCAGAGCTGGTTGCCAACGCCACGGCAGCCATTAACGAGGCTACAGATATTGCCGCATTAGATAATGTGCGCGTTGAATATCTGGGCAAAAAAGGGCAGCTGACCCTTCAGATGACAACCCTGCGTGAGCTGCCGCCTGAAGAGCGTCCAGCCGCCGGTGCGGTGATTAACGAAGCGAAAGAGCAGGTACAGCAGGCGCTTAACGCCCGCAAAGAGTCCCTTGAGAGCGCCGCGCTGAACGCACGTCTGGCGGCAGAGACGATTGACATCTCTCTGCCGGGCCGCCGCATCGAGAACGGCGGTCTGCATCCGGTTACCCGCACCATCGACCGTATTGAGAACTTCTTCGGTGAGCTGGGCTTTACCGTGGCAACCGGTCCGGAAATCGAGGACGACTACCACAACTTTGACGCCCTGAACATTCCGGGGCATCACCCGGCGCGCGCTGACCATGACACCTTCTGGTTTGACGCTACCCGTCTGCTGCGCACCCAGACCTCTGGGGTGCAGATCCGTACCATGGAAAACCAGCAGCCGCCTATCCGCATTATCGCGCCGGGCCGCGTCTATCGTAACGACTACGATCAGACCCACACCCCGATGTTCCACCAGATGGAAGGGCTGATCGTTGATAAAAACATTAGCTTCACCAATCTGAAGGGCACCCTGCATGACTTCCTGAACAACTTCTTTGAGGAAGATCTGCAGGTCCGTTTCCGTCCGTCCTACTTCCCGTTTACCGAGCCTTCCGCTGAGGTGGACGTAATGGGTAAAAATGGCAAATGGCTGGAGGTGCTGGGCTGCGGTATGGTGCACCCGAACGTGCTGCGCAACGTGGGCATCGATCCAGAAGTGTACTCTGGCTTCGCGTTTGGCATGGGCATGGAGCGTCTGACCATGCTGCGCTATGGCGTTACCGACTTACGCGCGTTCTTCGAAAACGATTTGCGTTTCCTTAAACAGTTTAAATAAAGGCAGGAAAAAATAATGAAATTCAGTGAACTGTGGTTACGCGAATGGGTTAACCCGGCGGTCGATAGCGAAGCGCTCTCCGATCAAATTACGATGGCAGGCCTGGAAGTTGACGGCGTTGACGCCGTGGCCGGCAGCTTTAACGGCGTTGTGGTGGGCGAAGTGGTCGAGTGCGGTCAGCACCCTAACGCCGACAAACTGCGCGTGACTAAGGTTAACGTTGGCGGCGAGCGCCTGCTCGATATCGTCTGTGGCGCGCCTAACTGCCGTCAGGGGCTGAAAGTCGCGGTAGCGACCATCGGCGCGGTGCTACCGGGTGATTTCAAAATCAAAGCCGCCAAGCTGCGTGGCGAGCCGTCTGAAGGGATGCTCTGCTCCTTCTCCGAGCTGGGTATTTCCGACGATCACAGCGGGATCATCGAGCTGCCGGCGGATGCACCGATCGGCACCGATATTCGCGACTACCTGAAGCTTGATGATAATACCATTGAGATCAGCGTAACCCCGAACCGCGCCGACTGCTTGGGGATTATCGGCGTAGCGCGCGACGTGGCCGTGCTGAACGCGCTGCCGCTGACCGAGCCTGAGATTGCTCCGGTGGCGGCAACGATTAACGATACGCTGCCTATCCGCGTTGATGCCGCCGACGCCTGCCCGCGTTACCTGGGCCGCGTGGTGAAAGGTATCGACGTCACCGCGCCAACCCCGCTGTGGATGCGTGAGAAGCTGCGTCGCTGCGGCATCCGCTCTATCGACGCGGTGGTCGACGTCACTAACTTCGTCCTGCTGGAGCTGGGTCAGCCGATGCACGCCTTCGATTTGGGCCGCATTGAGGGCGGGATCGTTGTTCGTATGGCGCAAGAGAACGAAACGCTGGTGCTCCTCGACGGTAGCGAAGCCAGGTTGCAGTCCGATACGCTGGTCATTGCTGACCATAACAAAGCCCTGGCCATGGGCGGTATCTTTGGTGGCGAGCACTCTGGCGTGAATGGCGAAACGCAGGACGTCCTGCTGGAGTGCGCATTCTTCAGCCCGCTCTCTATTACCGGTCGCGCCCGTCGTCACGGTCTGCATACCGATGCCTCCCACCGCTACGAGCGTGGCGTTGACCCGGCGCTGCAGTACAAAGCGATGGAGCGTGCGACGCGCCTGCTGCTGGATATCTGCGGCGGGCAAGCCGGTCCGGTTATCGATGTGACCAACGAGGCCGCGCTGCCGAAGCGTGCCACCATCACTCTGCGCCGCAGCAAGCTGGATCGCCTGATTGGCCACCACATTGCTGACGAGCAGGTAGGCGACATTCTCCGCCGCCTGGGCTGTGAAGTGACCGAAGGTCAGGATGAGTGGCTGGCCGTGGCTCCAAGCTGGCGTTTCGATATGGAGATCGAAGAGGACCTGGTGGAAGAGGTGGCCCGCATCTACGGCTACAACAACATCCCTGATTCACCGGTGCAGGCAGGTCTGATTATGGGCAGCCACCGCGAAGCGGACCTATCGATGAAGCGGGTGAAAACCATGCTGATCGATAAAGGCTACCAGGAGGTGATCACCTACAGCTTCGTGGATCCGAAACTGCAGCAGTTGATCCATCCGGGTGAAGAGGCGCTGATCCTGCCAAGCCCTATCTCCAGCGAAATGTCGGCCATGCGCCTGTCGCTGTGGACCGGCCTGCTGGGGACGGTGGTCTATAACCAGAACCGTCAGCAGAGCCGCGTACGTATCTTTGAGACCGGTCTGCGCTTTGTGCCCGATACCCAGGCCAATTTGGGGATCCGTCAGGATGTGATGCTGGCCGGTGTTATCACCGGTAGCCGCTACGAAGAGCACTGGAACCTGGCAAAAGAGAGCGTCGATTTCTATGATTTAAAAGGCGATCTGGAATCCGTTCTCGATCTCACCGGCAAGCTGGCTGACATTCAGTTTAAAGCGGAAGCCAATCCGGCTCTCCATCCGGGCCAGTCCGCCGCGATTTATCTGAAAGGCGAACGTATTGGTTTTATTGGGGTTGTGCATCCTGAGCTGGAACGTAAACTGGATCTGAACGGTCGGACGCTGGTGTTTGAGATCGAGTGGAACGCCATTGCAGACCGCGTTATATCGCAGGCGCGGGAGGTTTCACGCTTCCCGGCAAACCGTCGCGATATTGCGGTTGTGGTCACAGAAAACGTCCCCGCAGCAGATGTTTTGGCTGAGTGTAAGAAAGTTGGCGTAAATCAGGTAGTTGGCGTAAACTTGTTTGATGTGTACCGCGGCAAGGGCGTAGCGGAGGGCTATAAGAGCCTCGCTATCACCCTGATCCTTCAGGATACCGGCCGTACACTCGAAGAAGAGGAGATTGCCGCTACCGTTGCCAGATGTGTAGAGGCATTGAAAGAGCGATTCCAGGCATCATTGAGGGATTGAACCTATGGCGCTTACAAAAGCTGAAATGTCAGAATATCTGTTTGATAAGCTTGGGCTTAGCAAACGGGATGCCAAAGAGCTGGTAGAGCTATTTTTCGAAGAGATCCGTCGCGCTCTGGAAAATGGTGAGCAGGTAAAACTCTCCGGTTTTGGTAACTTTGATCTGCGTGATAAGAACCAACGCCCGGGACGTAACCCGAAAACGGGCGAGGATATTCCCATTACAGCCCGGCGCGTGGTGACCTTCAGACCCGGTCAGAAATTAAAAAGCCGTGTCGAAAACGCTTCGCCCAAAGCAGAGTAATCTGAACTAACCAAAAAGGCCGCCTGTGCGGCCTTTTTTCTTTTCACTGGCCGCTCTGCATCTTAAAATCACGTCCACGACGTTAAGCAGGATGGATCCGATGCTCGCACTTGCCCACCAACAGACCCAACGCCACGCCCGCTGGCTTGGCGGACTCTTACTCCTTCTGCTGCTTGCTATTGTGGTAAGCCTCTGTGCAGGCGATCAATGGATTGCGCCTGGCGACTGGCTCAGCCCGCGCGGACAGCTTTTTGTCTGGCAGATCCGTCTACCCAGAACCCTTGCGGTGGTGCTGGTCGGTGCGGCGCTGGCGCTGTGCGGCACGCTGATGCAGGCGCTGTTTGAAAATCCGCTGGCGGAGCCGGGACTGCTCGGCGTCTCCAACGGCGCGGGCGTGGGCCTGATTGCCGCCGTGATGCTGGGGCAGGGGGCGTTACCCACCTGGGCGCTCGGCCTGTGCGCTATTGCCGGGGCGCTAATCATTACGCTAATCCTGCTGCACTTCGCCCGTCGTCACCTCTCCATCAGCCGCCTGCTGCTGGCGGGCGTCGCGCTGGGCATCATCTGCAGCGCGCTAATGACGTGGGCCATCTACTTCTCGACCTCGTTCGATCTGCGGCAGCTGATGTACTGGATGATGGGCGGATTTGGCGGCGTTGACTGGCAGCAGGGGTGGCTGATGCTGGCTCTGCTGCCGGTCATGGCCTGGGTTTGCCTGCAGTCGCAGCCGCTGAATATGCTGGCGCTGGGGGAAACCTCCGCTCGCCAGCTCGGCCTGCCGCTGTGGTTCTGGCGCAACGTGCTGGTGGTCGCTACCGGTTGGATGGTCGGGGTCAGCGTAGCGCTGGCGGGAGCGATCGGTTTTATCGGCCTGGTGATCCCTCATATCCTGCGTCTCTGCGGCCTGACTGACCATCGCGTGCTGCTGCCCGGCTGCGCGCTGGCAGGGGCAAGCGCGCTGCTGTTTGCGGATATTGTCGCCCGCCAGGCGCTTAACGCGGCAGAGCTACCCATCGGGGTCGTCACCGCCACGCTGGGCGCACCGGTGTTTATCTGGCTGCTGCTGAAGGCGGCGCGGTAATCTCGCCACCGCACCGCACTTAACTCCCTATCGCGAAGAAACTTTTACGATAAAATTGCGCATGAGTAGACGTCGTCATATTGTCTATTATTAAAGGCCAGCGACTGAAACGCTGGCGCGTTTGATAACTAAGGGGATGCTATGCAACACGATATTCTGAACACTGATGTGACGACGATTGATGGCGAGAAGACGACGCTTGCAGATTATCAGGGCAAGGTGCTGCTGGTGGTCAACGTGGCGTCTAAATGCGGCCTGACGGCACAGTATGAACAGCTGGAGAACATTCAAAAGGCCTGGGCGAAAGACGGTTTTGTCGTGCTCGGCTTCCCGTGCAACCAGTTTTTAGGCCAGGAGCCGGGCAGCGAAGAGGAGATCAAAACCTTCTGCAGCACCACCTATGGCGTTACCTTCCCGATGTTCAGCAAAATTGACGTCAACGGTGAGGATCGTCATCCGCTCTATCGGAAGCTGATCGCCGCTGCGCCCACAGCCGTTGCGCCGGAGAGCAGCGGATTTTACGAGCGTCTCGCCAGCAAAGGGCGTGCGCCGCTCTATCCTGACGATATCCTGTGGAACTTTGAAAAATTCCTGATTGGCCGTGATGGGCAGGTTGTCCAGCGCTTTGCGCCGGATATGACGCCGGAAGATCCTATCGTGATGGAAGCCATCAAGCTGGCATTAGCAAAATAGTGAAAGCATTAATGACGCTACAGGATGTAGCGGAATCCGGCAGGCTGGGGCCCGTTACGGCCACGGTCAATGCCGGAGAAATCCTGCATCTGGTGGGACCAAACGGGGCCGGAAAAAGTACCCTGCTGGCACGGATGGCGGGCCTGGCAAGCGGGCCGGGCAGCATCACGCTCAACGGTACGCCGCTCGATGGCTGGCACGCCACCGCGCTGGCCCGGCGTCGCGCCTACCTTGCTCAGCAGCAAACGCCGCCCTTTGCCATGCCGGTGTGGCACTATCTGACCCTGCACCAGCCCGATCGCGGCCACACTGCGCTACTGCATGACGTCGCCGGTGCGCTGGGGCTCGATGATAAGCTCGGGCGCAAGGCAAACCAGCTGTCGGGGGGCGAGTGGCAGCGAGTGCGTCTGGCTGCGGTAATTTTGCAGATCCATCCGGCGGGAAATCCCGAGGGGCAACTGCTGCTGCTGGATGAGCCGATGAATAGTCTGGACGTGGCCCAGCAGGCGGGGCTCGACCGCCTGTTAAATGCGCTCTATCAGGCGGGAATTACCGTGGTGATGAGCAGCCACGATCTGAATCATACCCTGCGCCATGCTCACCAGGCCTGGCTGCTGCGCAACGGTAAGCTGATTGCCAGCGGTCCGCGCGATAGCGTGCTAACGCCGCCCAGGCTGGCTCAGGCTTACGGTATGCCTTTTCGCCGACTTGACGTTGAGGGGCATAGCGTACTTATTTCTACGCTGTAAACACAGAGCATATTGCGCGGCGCTTTCCCGCCACGCTACATTACTGGAAAAATAATAAAGCAGAGGATCCGCCCCGCATGCGCCTATGGTTTCTTTTCGCCGCCGTGCTTTTTTTAGCAGGATGTAGCCACCACCGGGCCCCACCGCCGAATCCACGGCTGGCAGACTCGATCACCGTTATCGCCAATCTTAACGATCAGCTTAGCCACTGGCGCGGCACGCCGTACCGATACGGCGGTATGAGCCGGGGTGGCATCGATTGTTCTGGTTTTGTACTGATGACCTTCCGGGATCGGTTTGATCTGCGTCTGCCCCGGGAGACGCGTCAGCAGGCCAGGATCGGCACCGAGATAGACAAAGATGACCTCTTGCCGGGAGACCTGGTGTTCTTTAAAACCGGGTCAGGGGAGAGCGGCCTGCACGTGGGGATCTACGATACCGATAACCAGTTTATTCATGCCTCTACCAGTCGTGGGGTGATGCGTTCCTCGCTTGATAACGTCTACTGGCGTAAAAACTTTTGGCAGGCGCGCCGAATTTAACCGGCAATAATCTGTGTTGGGCTAATAAAAAACGGAGCTATCAGGCTCCGTTTTTTATTAAATAATACTAATTAATGAGCCCACTAATCGTTATCAACTATTGTATTAATCCAGTTTTATCTGGTAGCGCTTATTGCCTTCCCAGGATAATCTTGAATGCTGGCTAAGGATAGTCTTATTCATTTCTGGATTAGGTATACGGATAATGATTATATCAATCGATAAAACATGGCGCTCAGAGCTGCTTTTCAATCCGGCACGTAATGCCGAAGGCGAATTGCAGGGACTGGAGATCGTCGTTAACTTTGTAGGCGTCAACCGTGAGGCTCAGGCGTCCGCAGAGCTGATTTTGCCTCACTTAACACCACAGCAGTCCGAAATGCTATTTATTGAACAGCTTCACTTGCTAAGCGTATGCCAGCATTTCTTTATTCAGCATCAGATTGCCGCATGGATTAATATTACGCCAGCAGTTGTAGAAAGATTGTTAAGAGATGATGATTTAGCAGCATCTGTTAATCGGTATCCGTTTATTGAGCTTATGGTTAATGAGAATTATCTTAACTTAAATAATGAAAGTGAGAATAGTTCGCTGTCCCAATTAAGCAGCAGATATCCGCTTGTGCTGGCGAATTTCGGCGCGGGAGCAGCCTCTACCCGAGCCGTATTTGATGGTCTTTTTGCTCGCGTTAGGTTGGATAAACATTTTGTTTCCCAGCGCCTCAAATCGCCATCGTTTCAGCCTTTTATGCAGGCTATTATCACCCAGGTTGAACCCCACTGCCGTTCAGTCATGATTGCGGGGATAGATAGCGAGCAGACGCTGAAGAGAGTGATGCCGTTAGCCTTTGGCGCCATGCAGGGAGGCCTGTGGCCGTCGGTGCTCCCGGAGCAGATTACCGATCTGGTGAGGTGATACCCGCGCACTCTGCCTGTGTTTATTCCTCATGATACCTTCTACACTACAGTAAAAGGAGGATCCATGACCCTGACGTTTACCACACACTGGCGCGATGAGCTGCCGGGATTTTATACCTCGCTTTCCCCTACGCCGCTGCGCAACGCGCGCGTGCTATGGCATAACGCGGCGCTGGCCCAGGATCTGGGCGTACCCGATGCGCTCTTTACCCCTGCGGAAGGGGCGGGCGTCTGGGGCGGTGAAACGCTGCTGCCGGGTATGTCTCCGCTGGCTCAGGTCTATAGCGGCCATCAGTTTGGCGTCTGGGCGGGGCAGCTGGGCGACGGCCGCGGCATTTTGCTTGGGGAGCAGCTGTTGGCCGATGGCAAAACCGTCGACTGGCACCTTAAGGGGGCCGGGCAGACACCTTACTCCCGCATGGGTGATGGACGCGCCGTGCTGCGCTCGACCATTCGTGAAAGCCTGGCGTCGGAGGCGATGTACTACTTGGGGATCCCCACCACCCGGGCGCTGGCGATAGCGACCAGCGATACGCCCGTGGCGCGGGAAACCACCGAGCAGGGTGCCATGCTGATGCGCATTGCCGAAAGCCATCTGCGTTTCGGTCATTTCGAGCATTTCTACTACCGCCGCGAGCCGGAGAAGGTGCGTCAGCTGGCAGATTTCGCCATTCGTCAACACTGGCCGCATCTTGCTGATGAGAGCGACAAATATGTGCTCTGGCTGCGGGATGTGGTAGCGCGTACTGCGACGCTGATCGCTCAGTGGCAGGCGGTCGGTTTTGCTCACGGCGTTATGAATACCGACAATATGTCGATTCTTGGCCTGACCATTGACTATGGCCCGTTCGGCTTCCTGGATGACTATCAGCCCGGTTTTATCTGTAACCACTCCGACTACCAGGGACGCTACCGTTTTGATAATCAGCCTGCGGTCGGCCTGTGGAATCTCCAGCGCCTTGCCCAGACGCTATCGCCCTTTATGGATGTCGATACGCTGAACAACGTGCTGGATGAGTATCAGCAGGTGCTGCTGGAGCAGTACGGGAAACTTCTGCGCAGCAAGCTAGGGCTGTTCACCGAGCAGCGCGGCGATAACGAGCTGCTAAACACGCTATTTTCCCTGATGGCGCGAGAGGGCAGCGACTATACCCGCACGTTCCGCATGCTGAGCACCACCGAACAGCACAGCGCCAGTTCGCCGCTGCGTGACGAGTTTATCGATCGCGGGGGATTTGATGCCTGGTTTAGCACCTACCGTACGCGGTTGCAGAGCGAGCAGATTGACGATGCCGAGCGCCAGCGGCAGATGAAAAGCGTTAACCCGGCGCTGGTACTGCGTAACTGGCTGGCCCAGCGCGCTATCAGCGATGCCGAGAAGGGCGAGACCCAGGAGCTGGAGCGGTTGCATCAGGCACTACGCGATCCCTTTAGCGATCGTAGCGATGACTATGTCAGTCGTCCGCCGGACTGGGGCAAACATCTGGAAGTGAGCTGTTCAAGCTAAAAGAGCGTGCCCGCCGCCGCGGTGGCGGGCAGGATGTCAGAAGCGCGAGGCCACTGCGGCGGAAAGCTTCTCCACCAGCACGGTCGTATCTTCCCAGTGGAGGCACGGGTCGGTAATAGATTGCCCATAGGTCAGCGGCTGGCCAGCAACAATCTTCTGCGTTCCTTCCTGCAGGAAACTTTCTGCCATGATCCCGGCAATGGCCGTCGAGCCGTTACGGATCTGCTGGCAAACGTCGTCACACACCTCTAGCTGGCGGCGATGTTGCTTCTGGCAGTTGCCGTGGCTGAAATCGACCACCAGATGTTCCGGCAGAGAGAACTCGCTCAGCGTATCGCAGGCCTCGGCAATCGCCTCAGCGTGGTAGTTAGGTGTTTTCCCGCCGCGCATAATAATATGTCCGTAGGGATTGCCGCTGGTTTGGTAGATGGTCATCTGCCCATTTTTATCCGGCGACAGGAACATATGGCTCGCCCGCGATGCACGAATGGCGTCAACCGCGATGCGGGTGTTGCCATCCGTACCGTTTTTGAAGCCTACCGGACACGAGAGCGCCGACGCCATCTCACGGTGGATCTGGCTCTCCGTAGTGCGCGCCCCGATGGCCCCCCAGCTGATAAGATCGGCAATAAACTGTCCGGTCACCATATCGAGAAACTCGGTGGCGGTGGGAACGCCCAGCTCATTCACCTGCAGCAGCAGCTTTCGCGCCAGCTCCATGCCGTGATTAACCCGGTAGCTGCCGTTGAGATCCGGATCGGAGATCAGACCCTTCCAGCCCACGACGGTGCGCGGTTTCTCAAAATAGGTCCGCATGACAATCTCCAGCGTATCCTGATGCTTTTCGCGTAGCGCCTGTAACCGGCGAGCATACTCAAGCGCGGCATCAAGATCGTGGATGGAGCAGGGGCCGACGATCACCAGCAGACGGCGATCTTCACCATTTAAAATTTTCTCAATTCGCCGACGCGAAGCGTTAACATGTTCCGCAACCTGTCGGGAGACAGGATACCGCTCGGCCAGTTCGGCTGGCGTCACCAGGCTATCAATGCGCGCAGTGCGGAGTTCATCAGTTTTGTTCATGACTTATCTCAGAAATAGGCGGCTTCAACGGCAAAAGTGCCGGAAGTAATGGGCATCACGATAAACCAATCCTTGATGTTTTCAAGTATGAGGGTGATGCACATCACAATTATGCGGGCAATGATAGCGGAAAATGACGCATTGTACTAGCTAATTAGTACATGCTGCGATTCAGCTTCATGATATCGAGGATCTTGGTGGCAATCTCCTCAACCGAATAGTTGGTGCTATTCAGGTAGGGAATATTGTTTTTACGATACAGGGCCTCTACCTCGGCTAGCTCCAGCCGACACTGACGCATGGAGGCGTAGCGGCTGTTCTCTACGCGCTCCTCACGGATCGCCGCCAGACGTTCGGCGTTAATCGTCAGGCCAAATAGCTTATGCTGCAACGGCTTTAAGGCAGCAGGGAGCACCAAGTTATCCATGTCATCGGCAATAAAGGGATAGTTAGCGGCACGAATGCCAAACTGCATCGCCAGATAGAGGCTGGTAGGCGTTTTACCGCAGCGGGACACCCCCAGCAAGATGACCTGCGCCTGCTCCAGGTTACGCATTGAGATGCCATCATCATGAGCGAGGGTGTAATCAATGGCCGCGATTCGGGCATCGTACCGCGTCAGGTTTCCCGGATTGAGTCCGTGGGTGCGGTGGGTGATCGGAGTAGGATCGAGCTTAAGCTCCTGCTGGAGTGGGGCCACCAGCGCCTGAACGATATCCTGGCAGAAGCCCTGGCTCTGGGTAATGATGCTGCGGATCTCCGGGGTCACAATAGAGTAGAAGACCAGCGGGCGCACGCCTGTCTGCTGGAAAATGGCGTCAATCTGCTCCTTGACGGCATTGGCGCGCTGGACGTTTTCTACGAACGGCAGCGTGATGCTGTGAACGGCGACGGGAAACTGCGACATAACCGCATGCCCGAGAACCTCTGCCGTAATGGCCGTGCCGTCAGAAATATAAAACACCTGGCGATCCACTGAATTTTCCATTTTTATCCCCCCAAAGCATGATGGTGTTAGAGCCTGAATTAATTTATGTACCATACTACTGCGCCACTCGCATCTATAAAAAATGAAATGGTGTTTTTATTTTTACTGAAATGCGCATTTCACTTTTATTTTTAGTATGTAGAACACCTTTTAAAAAGAGTGCAAACAAATCATGAGGTTACAAAATTACGTGAAACTGTCCGAAAAATAGAAAAATAAATTTGCTTGAACGATTCACCGTTTTTTTAAGCGAGCCAGGTATGCCAGGATAAATAGGTACGTCAGGAGTTATTAACTCAATCATATATCAAAAAAGGATTGTCCGATGTCCAACAATGGCTCGTCACCGCTGGTGCTCTGGTATAACCAACTCGGGATGAATGATGTTGACCGCGTGGGGGGCAAAAATGCCTCCCTGGGTGAGATGATCACCAATCTGTCTGAAACGGGGGTATCGGTCCCTAACGGATTCGCCACCACGGCGGAGGCTTTTAATCAGTTTCTTGACCAAAGCGGCGTCAACCAGCGTATCTATGAGCTGCTGGATCACACGGACATTGATGACGTTGGCGAACTGGCGAAGGCCGGAACGCAGATCCGTCAGTGGATCATTGATACTCCCTTCACGCCAGAGCTGGAACAGGCGATTCATGACGCCTATAACCAGCTCTCGGAAGGCGATGCCGAAGCGTCGTTTGCCGTACGCTCCTCCGCCACGGCAGAAGATATGCCGGATGCCTCCTTTGCCGGACAGCAGGAAACCTTCCTCAACGTTCAGGGCTACGATGCGGTGCTGGTGGCGGTGAAACACGTTTTTGCCTCGCTGTTTAACGATCGCGCTATCTCTTACCGCGTGCATCAGGGCTATGACCACCGTGGCGTGGCGCTCTCCGCTGGCGTACAGCGCATGGTGCGCTCTGATTTAGCCTCCTCCGGCGTCATGTTCTCTATCGATACCGAATCCGGCTTCGATCAGGTGGTGTTTATCACCTCTGCCTGGGGCCTTGGCGAAATGGTAGTGCAGGGAGCGGTTAACCCGGACGAGTTTTACGTGCATAAGCCGACGCTGGCAAACGATCGCCCGGCCATCGTGCGTCGCACCATGGGATCGAAAAAGATCCGCATGGTCTACGCGCCAAGCCAGGAGCACGGCAAACAGGTGCGCATTGAAGACGTGCCTGAGGCCGATCGCGACGTGTTCTCGTTGACCGATGATGAAGTTCAGGCCCTGGCGAAGCAGGCAGTGCTGATTGAGCAACACTATGGTCGCCCGATGGATATCGAGTGGGCCAAAGATGGCCATACCGGCAAGCTCTATATTGTGCAGGCCCGCCCGGAAACCGTGCGTTCCCGTGGTCAGGTTATGGAGCGCTATACGCTTCATGACCAGGGTAAAGTGGTTGTTGAAGGCCGGGCTATCGGCCACCGCATTGGCGCAGGGCCGGTGAAGGTCATCCACGACATTAGCGAAATGAACCGCATTCAGCCCGGCGACGTGCTGGTAACGGACATGACCGACCCGGACTGGGAACCGATCATGAAAAAAGCGGCGGCCATTGTCACCAACCGCGGCGGACGTACCTGCCATGCGGCGATCATCGCCCGCGAGCTGGGCATTCCGGCCGTCGTAGGCTGCGGTGACGCCACCGACCGCATTCGCGATGGCGAAAAGGTTACCGTCTCCTGTGCCGAAGGCGATACCGGTTATGTCTATGCCGAGATGCTCGACTTCAGCATAAAAAGCTCCAGCGTTGACACCATGCCTGACCTGCCGCTGAAGATCATGATGAACGTCGGCAACCCGGATCGCGCCTTTGACTTCGCCTGTCTGCCAAACGAAGGCGTAGGCCTGGCGCGTCTGGAATTCATCATCAACCGCATGATCGGCGTCCATCCGCGGGCGCTGCTGGAGTTTGACGATCAGACGCCAGAGCTGCAAAAAGAGATCCGCGAGATGATGAAGGGCTACGACTCGCCGAAGGCGTTCTATGTTGGTCGCCTGAGCGAAGGGATTGCCACCCTCGGCGCGGCATTCTGGCCGAAGCGCGTCATTGTGCGCCTCTCTGATTTTAAATCCAACGAGTACGCCAACCTGGTGGGCGGGGAGCGCTATGAGCCGGAAGAGGAGAACCCGATGCTGGGCTTCCGTGGCGCGGGCCGCTATGTCTCTGACAGCTTCCGCGACTGCTTTGCGCTGGAGTGCGAGGCGGTGAAACACGTGCGTAACGATATGGGCCTGACTAACGTCGAAATTATGATCCCCTTCGTGCGCACCGTTGACCAGGCAAAAGCGGTAGTAGACGAGCTGGCGCGTCAGGGCCTGAAGCGCGGTGAAAACGGGCTGAAGGTGATCATGATGTGCGAGATCCCGTCCAACGCCCTGCTGGCGGAGCAGTTCCTGGAGCACTTTGACGGCTTCTCCATCGGCTCGAACGATATGACGCAGCTGACTCTGGGCCTCGATCGCGACTCCGGCGTGGTCTCAGAACTGTTTGACGAGCGCAACGAGGCGGTAAAAGCGCTGCTGTCGATGGCGATCCGCGCGGCGAAAAAAGAGGGCAAGTACGTAGGTATCTGTGGTCAGGGCCCCTCCGACCACGAGGACTTTGCCGCCTGGCTGATGGAAGAGGGGATCGACAGCCTGTCGTTGAACCCGGATACCGTGGTTCAGACTTGGCTGAGCCTCGCTGAAATCAAGTAAAACGTTATCGCTTTCTTAAAGCCTCCCCACCTGGGAGGCTTTTTTATTCGTTACAGATTTGTATTTGGTCGAAAGAATTTCTGCTGATGTGACGACACCTTGGTTTATTTATCCATCCCGAACTACCCTTACAGAGGCTAAAGCTGAAGCCATTCCAGCTCTATTTTTTTTAACCGTCGAAAATTGCGACATAAGCCGTAAGGTTATAAGGGAGAAGAAAAGATGGCCGATCAACATGTACATGTCCGAAACGATTACGATGACATATATACGCCGGGTAGAGGCGTTCCCCTAAAACGTATTTCATGGAGTGCAGTGTTTGCCGGCGTCATTATTTCAATGGTGCTCTACTTAATCCTTTCCATTCTTGGTACCGCGATCGGTGCCAGCACTATCGATCCTCTGGAAGAGCAAGATCCGCTGGGGGGTATCGGCATGGGCGCGGCCATCTGGACTGGCTTGAGCATGCTGATCGCCATTGCCGCAGGGGCCTATGCCAGCGGCAGGCTAGCACAGCGAGAAGGAGCCCTGCATGGTCTGCTGATGTTTGGCGTCAACACTATCATTAGCGCCTGGTTCGTCGTTATGCTGGCCAATAGCGCGGTCACCGGCGCCATGAATATATTAGGGGCGGGTTTACAGGCGGTAGGCAGTGGCGTCACGGCAGTTGCCCCGTCGGTTAAGGATATGGCGAAAGAGAAGCTCGCAGAGAACAATATTAATCTCGACAGCTTACAGGATGAGCTTGAAACAACGCTGCGACAGACCGGGAAACCAGAATTGCAGCCAGAGGCGCTGCAAAATCAGGCGCAGAATGAAGCGAATAATGCCCAGAACCAGGCGGCAGCAACGGCTAACACGCCGCAGACGGCTGATACCGATGTCGCCGGTTTTATTAAAGGCTTGATCGACAGAAATCAGAGCACCTTCCAGGCAGCCGATCGTGAAGCGCTGAAAAATATTATTCAGGCGCGTACCGGTAAATCTGATGCCGAAGCGGAACAGATTGTTGCCCAGACGGAAAAAAGCTATCAGGAAGCGCGGGCGAAATTTGACGAGCTGAAAGCGCAGGCGGAGCAGAAAGCCCGTGAAGCAGGTGAGAAAGCGGCAGCCGCTACGGCTAAAGCCAGCTGGTTCACCTTCTTTATGCTGCTGATTGAAGCGGTACTGGCAGGTGCGATGGGTATGGTAGGACGTCGTACCCAGCCGCGTCAGGTAACGGCAAACGAGCGTCGCAGATAATATCGATGGTTAATTACGCATAAAGCCAGGCTTCGGTCTGGCTTTTTTTATGCTTATTTTCAGTACAGCTTTCGGCACGGGAATTTAGCTTAAAAAAAAGCCCATCGTGGGAGATGGGCAAAGACTACACACAGCAATTCGTTGTTTCACTCAGGGGATTTCCATGCTTATAAATCAAAGCCTTGATTTATAACCGTGCCTTAATAGTAGGCATCCCCTAATTTTGAGTCGATCAGATTCGTCTCAATAGTTAATAATAAGTAACGATTTTGCGACAGGGAAAATGAGAGATATAGCGTATATAGCGGGTTGCGCGGTCTGACCAGAAAGGAAATATTAATAATTGATAAGCAGGGCTTAATAGTAAAGCGGGTTCCCCCGCTTTATTGATTATTTATTATGCACTTCGCGCGTGTTCACCTTTTCCAGCAGATTATCGTCAACGTTGCCAGGCGCAGGGACCTCTTTGACCCATGCATCAAAAAGACGCCATGACACGGCGAGCAGTACCGGACCGATAAACAGGCCAATCATGCCAAAGGCGATGAGTCCACCAATGACGCCCGAGAGGATAAGAATCAACGGCAGATCGGCCCCCATGCGGATCAGCACCGGACGGATGACGTTATCCAGCGTACCCACTACGCAGCTCCAGACCAGCAGCACCGTGCCCCAGGTGGTATCTCCGCTCCAGTAAAGCCAGATAATGGCCGGAATCAGCACCGGCAGGGGACCAATCTGTACCAGACAGGAGAGGATCATCACCACCGTAAATAGCGTCGGATAGGGTACGCCGCTGATTGCCAGCCCAATGCCGCCCAGTACCGCCTGCACCAACGCGGTAACGACCACGCCGAGTGCCACGGCGCGAATGGCCTGGGCTGCCAGCAGCACGGCGGTATCACCCCGCCTGCCCGCCAGACGCGTAGCGAAATGGCGGATACCCTGAGCGACCCGCTCACCGCGCCAGAACAGTAGGGCGCTGAACAGGAGCATCAGCGCACAGTGCATCATAAAGCGTCCAATGTGCGCCGCCTGGCCGACAAACCAGGTCGTGGTGGCACCTAAATAGGGCCGCACCTTGGCCATAATCGCGCTGCCCCCCATATCCAGCAGATTATGCCAGCCGAGATAGAGATTACTGCCTATCAGCGGAATGCTCTTAAGCCAGGCTAAATCCGGCGGCGTCAGGTCGCCGGAGCTAATCGCACGGATCACCGGGCCGCTGCCGTCAACAAGGCTGTTAACCAGCAGGGCAATAGGAATAACAAATACCAGGATTAAGATTAGCGTCATGCACAGCACCGCCAGGGAACGACGGCCCGCCAGCACGCGCTGGAAGCGTAAAAACAGCGGCCACGTGGCAATGACGATAGTACCCGCCCATGCAAAGCTAAGGATGAAGGGTTGCACGATCCATAAACAGGCAACAATCATCACGGCTAAAAACAGCACCGAGAGCAGGATCTGAGCCACATCCCCGGACTGACGACTAGTGATCATAAGATCTATCCACCTTTTTTATTCGCCGAACCGTCGGCGTAGCGTTTGATTAATACAAGAATACGGCTGTGAATTTCAGCGCATTTTGCCTGCGCTATTTTGCCCGTAATTCACATGGGCGTAGCGTAAAAAAATGTGATACAACGATAAACCACAACGCAAACGATACACTTACAACATTAACAGTCAGGCAGGGTCAACGGTAATGATCCCACAGATTTCTCAAGCACCCGGCGTCGTTCAGCTGGTGCTCAATTTTTTGCAGGCACTGGAGCAACAGGGTTTTACAGGTGATACCGCCACGGATTACGCCGACCGGCTAACCATGGCCACCGATAACAGTATTTACCAGCTTCTCCCCGATGCGGTGGTGTTCCCCCGTTCTACCGCCGATGTCTCGCTGATCACCCGCCTTGCGGGTGAGGCCCGCTTCCAGTCGCTGGTCTTCACGCCACGCGGCGGCGGGACGGGCACCAACGGCCAGGCGCTCAACCACGGCATTATTGTCGATCTCTCTCGCTATATGAACCGCATCCTTGAGATCAACCCCGAAGAGGGGTGGGTGCGGGTAGAGGCGGGCGTGATCAAGGATCAGCTGAACCAGTTTTTAAAACCGTACGGCTTCTTCTTCGCCCCGGAGCTTTCCACCAGCAACCGCGCCACGCTGGGCGGCATGATCAATACCGACGCCTCCGGGCAGGGATCGCTGGTCTACGGTAAAACCTCTCACCACGTGCTCGGCGTGCGAGCCGTGCTGCTGGGCGGCGATCTGCTGGATACGCAGCCGGTATCGCTGGAGCTGGCGCGTACGCTTGGGCAGGCGCAAACGGCACAGGGGCGGATCTACAAAACGGTTTATGACAGCTGCTTTGATAATCGTCAGCTTGTTATCGATAAGTTTCCCAAGCTCAACCGCTTCCTGACCGGCTACGATCTGCGCCACGTCTTCAATGATGAGATGACGACCTTCGATCTCACCCGCATTCTGACCGGATCGGAGGGGACGCTGGCCTTCATTACCGAGGCGCGGCTGGATATCACGCCGCTGCCGAAGGTGCGTCGGCTGGTCAACGTCAAGTATGACTCCTTTAACTCGGCGCTACGCAACGCGCCGTTTATGGTTGAGGCGCAGGCGCTGTCGGTTGAGACCGTTGACTCTACGGTGCTTAACCTGGCGCGGGAGGATATCGTCTGGCACTCCGTACACGATCTCATTACCGATGTGCCGGATAAAACCATGCTGGGGCTGAACATCGTTGAGTTTGCTGGCGATGATGGCGAGCTAATTGACGCTCGGGTCAATGCCCTTTGCCAGCGTCTGGATGAGCTGATCGCTGCCCAGGAGGGCGGGGTGATTGGCTGGCAGGTATGCAGCGATCTGGCGGGAATTGAACGTATCTACGCGATGCGGAAAAAAGCGGTCGGCTTGCTGGGGAATGCCAAGGGCGCGGCGAAGCCGATCCCCTTTGCAGAAGATACCTGCGTGCCGCCGGAGCATCTGGCGGACTACATCGTTGAATTTCGTGCCCTGCTCGACAGCCACGGACTCAACTACGGCATGTTTGGCCACGTGGATGCGGGAGTGCTGCACGTGCGTCCGGCGCTGGATATGTGCGACCCGCAGCAGGAGATGCTGATGAAAAGGATCTCCGACGAGGTTGTGGCCCTGACGGCGAAGTATGGCGGCCTGCTCTGGGGCGAGCACGGCAAGGGCTTCCGGGCGGAGTACAGCCCGGCATTCTTTGGCGAACAACTCTATGGCGAACTGCGCAAGGTGAAAGCCGCGTTCGATCCACAGAACCGGCTCAATCCGGGTAAAATTTGCCCGCCGGCGGGCCTTGATGCGCCGATGATGCAGGTTGATGCCGTGAAGCGCGGCACCTTTGACCGGCAGATCCCTATCAGCGTGCGCGCCTCATGGCGTGGCGCGATGGAGTGCAACGGCAACGGGCTGTGCTTTAACTTTGACGCCAAAAGCCCGATGTGCCCGTCGATGAAAATCACCAGCAACCGGATCCACTCGCCTAAAGGCCGGGCCACGCTGGTACGCGAATGGCTGCGGCTGCTGGCGGATCGCGGTATCGATCCCATCAAGTTAGAGAAGGAGCTGCCGGGAAAACGCGCCAGTCTGCGAGGGCTGATCGAACGGACCCGCAACAGCTGGCATGCCCGTCACGGCGAGTATGACTTCTCCCACGAGGTGAAAGAGGCGATGTCCGGCTGTCTGGCGTGCAAAGCCTGCTCTAGCCAGTGCCCGATTAAAATTGACGTGCCGGAGTTTCGCTCGCGCTTCCTGCAGCTTTATCACACTCGCTATCTGCGTCCGCTCAGCGACCACGTTATCGCCAGCGTTGAGAGCTATGCGCCGCTGATGGCCCGAGCGCCGAAAACCTTTAACTTCTTTATGAGCCAGCCGTGGGTGCGTTCTCTGTCGGCTACCCATATTGGGATGGTGGATCTGCCTCTGCTGTCGGTGCCTTCTCTGCAACAGCAGATGGCGGGGCACCGTTCGGCAAACATGACCCTCGACGAACTGGAGCAGCTTAACGAGGAAGAGCGCGCGAAAACGGTGCTGGTGGTGCAGGATCCCTTTACCAGCTACTACGACGCACAGGTGGTGAGCGATTTTGTCCGTCTCGTTGAGAAGCTGGGCTACCAGCCGGTGGTACTGCCGTTTTCACCAAACGGTAAAGCGCAGCATATTAAAGGCTTCCTGACGCGCTTTGCCAAAACCGCGCAGAAAACCTCTGACTTCCTGACGCGCGTGGCGCAGCTGGGCATGCCGATGGTGGGCGTCGATCCGGCCCTAGTGCTCTGCTATCGCGATGAGTACAAGCAGACGCTAGGGGACAAGCGCGGAGAGTTCAACGTTCAGCTGGTACACGAGTGGCTGCCCGGCGCGCTGGCCTCTCATGAGGCTCAAGCGCCTGGCGGCGAGGCATGGTATCTGTTTGGCCACTGTACTGAGGTCACCGCGCTGCCGGGGGCGCCTGCACAGTGGGCAACCATTTTTGCTCGCTTTGGCGCTAAGCTTGAAAACGTCAGCGTCGGCTGCTGCGGGATGGCCGGAACCTACGGTCACGAGATGAAGAATCACGCTAACTCACTGGGCATCTACGAGCTCTCCTGGCATCAGGCCATGCAGCGTCTGCCGCGCAATCGCTGCCTGGCGACGGGCTACTCCTGCCGCAGCCAGGTGAAACGCATCGAGGGCAGCGGCGTGCGCCATCCGCTACAGGCCCTGCTGGAGATAATGGGATGATCTGGAAACGTACGGCTACCCTCGACGCGCTAAACGCGATGGGCGAGGGCAATATGGTAGGACTGCTGGATATTCGTTTCGAGCGCATCGGTGACGATGTGCTTGAGGCCTCAATGCCCGTCGACGCCCGCACGCATCAGCCGTTTGGCCTGCTGCACGGCGGCGCGTCGGTGGTGCTGGCGGAAACCCTCGGTTCGGTGGCAGGCTATCTCTGCACCGAGGGCGAGCATAGGGTGGTAGGGATTGAGATCAACGCTAACCATATTCGCGCCGTACGCAGCGGCCGGGTGCGCGGCGTCTGCGCCGCGCTGCATACCGGCGGGCGGCACCAGGTCTGGCAGATTGAGATCTTCGACGAGAAGAATCGGCTGTGCTGCTCATCGCGGCTGACCACCGCCGTGGTTTAAGAAAATGGGTAGACCATATTTATTAAGTCCGCAAGGTGATTATTTAAAATCGTGATACACTAGGCGATATTGAATCTCCTGGTAAAGACGTTGTCCAATCAGGAGATGTATCGCTGAATGACCTAATGAAGGGATTCGTTGTTTCCTTAAGCGCTACTTATTATAAGCTTACAAGGTAACAACGATATGATCGCTTCATTTAAACTCGCTTTTCTTCATCCCCGTCACTGGATGACCTGGTTTGGTCTTGCCATTCTGTGGCTTCTGGTTCAATTGCCTTATCCTGTCCTTCACCGCTTCGGTACCGGCCTTGGCCGCATTGCGCGTCCGTTTCTAAAGCGGCGAGAAAGCATTGCCCAGCGCAACCTTGAGCTCTGTTTCCCTGAGATGACGCCCGCCCTGCGCGAAACGCTTATCAACAGAAACTTTATGTCATTAGGCATGGGCCTGATCGAAACCGGTATGGCCTGGTTCTGGTCGGACAAGCGCGTACGCCGCTGGTTCGACGTGGAAGGCTATCAGAACCTGGTTGAAGCCCAGAGAAAACACCACGGCGTGATGGTCGTCGGCGTGCACTTTATGTCGCTGGAGCTGGGCGGTCGCGTGATGGGGCTGTGCCAGCCGATGATGGCCACCTATCGTCAGCACAACAGTCCGGTGATGGAGTGGGTGCAGACGCGGGGACGGATGCGCTCGAATAAATCGATGATTGACCGTCGTAACCTGAAGGGGCTGGTCAGCGCGCTGCGGAAAGGTGAAGCGGTGTGGTTTGCACCGGACCAAGACTACGGCCGCAAAGGCAGCACTTTTGCACCGTTCTTCTCTGTTAACGCCGCAACGACCAACGGCACCTACGTGCTGTCACGCCTTTCCGGCTCGGCGATGCTGACGGTCACGATGATTCGTAAACCGGATGGCTCCGGCTATCAGCTTCATATCGGCAAGGCGCTAACCGACTATCCGGTAGAGAATGAGTTTGAAGCCGCCAGCTATATGAACCGGGTGATTGAGCGGGAAATTATGCGTGCCCCCGAGCAGTATCTGTGGATCCACCGCCGCTTCAAAACCCGCCCGATGGGCGAAGCCTCGCTCTATCTTTGATCTTCTACATCTTCTAAAAACTGCCTGCTGATGCGGGCGGTTATTCAAAACCCTTTTATTTATCCCTTTCTTAAGTTGTTGATTTTATAAGATTGATAGCCCTCCATGAAAAAAGGGTAACATCGCATTTATAAGCCTTTTTTACAGTAATTCAATGAGCTAGAGTAAAGGGGCTCTTGTTCACTGCCGTACAGGCAGCTTAGAAAAAAACAAGGCGGTTGCAGGTGCTATCCTCATCGTTCACTGCCGTACAGGCAGCTTAGAAACCGCAGGTTAACGGCGGCAGCGGGTTCCGCAAGTTCACTGCCGTACAGGCAGCTTAGAAATACAGCCGGAGGAAGTTGGGAAAATCACCGATGTTCACTGCCGTACAGGCAGCTTAGAAACGGTGATACTTTTCACCTTAAAACATCTATTCGTTCACTGCCGTACAGGCAGCTTAGAAAATGTCCGCATACCGGGGAAAATCAGGAGCTAAGTTCACTGCCGTACAGGCAGCTTAGAAAATGTAGTCATACTCGCGCATGAGTGCATCGCCGTTCACTGCCGTACAGGCAGCTTAGAAATTTTTCTGGCCGTGTGCGCCGATGTGCATAGCGTTCACTGCCGTACAGGCAGCTTAGAAAATGCACAGAGCCTGAACAACTTTGTGCATGGAGTTCACTGCCGTACAGGCAGCTTAGAAACTGAAAACAATCCGTAATCAGCTCTCTTATCTGTTCACTGCCGTACAGGCAGCTTAGAAAGGCGTTCATGAACACGCAGCTGTGCGCCAGCGGTTCACTGCCGTACAGGCAGCTTAGAAAAGACGGCAGCGGGACGAATTTTCTCGCAGTGTGTTCACTGCCGTACAGGCAGCTTAGAAACGCAAAACGGGCAAGGTTTCAATTCAATCATGTGTTCACTGCCGTACAGGCAGCTTAGAAACCCTCAATCTTCAGGCTGATGCCAGCGGCGGCGTTCACTGCCGTACAGGCAGCTTAGAAACGCTTTTCGCCACGGTGCGGAACGTTGAAAAATGTTAACTGCCGCACAGGAAGTTTAATAAAACCGCACACACAGTTAATATACATTTCGACACTGCTTTTACATTCTCACAAACAAAGAGATTTGACACTTAAGTATAACCATTGTTTTATTGTGGCTATTCGTGGTCTGTATTTGCTATTCATTCACAGGGGAAATGGAATGCCAGCAACTATTATGCCGTCAGATTTAAAAACAATCCTGCATTCTAAACGGGCAAATATTTACTATTTGCAATACTGCCGAGTACTGGTAAATGGCGGTCGCGTAGAATATATCACGGATGAGGGCAAGGCATCTTTATATTGGAACATCCCTATCGCGAATACGACCGTTATTATGTTGGGCACGGGTACATCTATCACCCAGGCTGCAATGCGTGAGTTTGCCCGAGCTGGTGTACTGGTCGGTTTTTGTGGCGGGGGCGGCACGCCGCTTTATGCGGGTAATGAAGTGGATATTGATGTCTCCTGGCTAACGCCGCAAAGCGAATATCGTCCGACTGAATACCTGCAAGGGTGGGTCGCTTTTTGGTTTGATGAAGCTAAACGCCTGGCAGCGGCAAAACAATTCCAACAAGTCCGTATCGATCAAATAGAGCGTCATTGGTTAAGCGCCAGAATGCAGCGTGAAAATCACTTTAGCGTAAGCGCAACCATGTTAGGGGAGCAACTTCTCCGTTTTCGTAACGGGATAGCGGCGGCAACCTCGCAAAATGAGGTTATGCTGCAGGAAGCGCATCTCACTAAAATGCTCTATAAATTAGCCAGTCAAGCAGCGCAGTATGGTGAATTCAGCCGAGCAAAACGGGGTGGCGGTAGCGATCCTGCTAATCGATTTCTCGACCATGGCAACTATCTTGCCTATGGAATGGCTGCCGTCGCAACGTGGGTGACGGGTATTCCCCAAAGTTTAGCGGTGCTGCACGGAAAAACACGCCGTGGTGGTTTGGTGTTCGACCTGGCAGATCTGATCAAAGATGCGTTGGTATTACCTCAGGCATTTATCGCTGCCATGTCCGGTGAGGATGAACAGGCATTTCGTCAGCGTTGTATAACAGGGTTTCAGCAAGCAAAGGCGCTGGACCTCTTAATTACTTCCTTGCAGAACACAGCCCTTAAAAATAGTTATGTTGCCGCATGAATATATTGCTGATTTCCCAGTGTAGCAAAAAGGCACGCGAGCAAACCTGCCATATTTTAGATCAGTTCGCTGAACGGAAGGGCGATGCCAGCTGGCAAACCGCCATCACTCTGGAGGGGCTTGAAACGCTGCGTCGTTTACTGCGGAAAACAGCACGCAAAAATACGGCCGTTGCCTGTCATTGGATTAAACAGAGTGGGCAAACTGAACTGCTATGGATCGTAGGTAATATTCGGCGCTTTAATTCTACGGGCGCGGTTCCAACTAATACAACCTCGCGTGATATTTTGCGCAATCAGCATGAGTTAGCATGGCGTAGCGCAGAGTCGAGCGCGGTTCTTGCAGCTATTGCGGGACTATTCCATGATTTTGGTAAGAGCGGGAAATTATTTCAGCTAACGCTTAACGGCAAGGGTAAAAAAAGATTTCAGCCCTTTCGTCACGAGTGGATTTCAGTTCGCCTGTTTCAGGCATTTGTTGGTGCGCAAAGCGATACACAGTGGTTAGCACGCCTGGGGACGCTAACAACCCAGGATGAGACGCTCATGCTTGAGCGTCTGAAAAAGGATACTGCATCGTGGTCTGATAGCCCGTTTCTCTCTTTACCGCCGCTGGGTAAAACTATCGCCTGGCTTATTCTTTCGCACCATCGGTTGCCGCAATATCTGGGTGAGAACGATCCTTCGCTACAGTCGGGAAATAGCTGGCTAACGCACCAGCTCAATACGCTATGGAGTGCAAAAAATCATCTTAATAGCGACTGGTGCGCCGATGATTTTAAATGGGTATGGACTTTCCCACACGGGACGCCGTTACGCAGCAAAACATGGCGGGAAAAGGCGCGCCAGCTTGCGAAGCGCGCGCTCCACGCGGTTTCAGTGCATGAATTCGGGGTATTATCCAATACCTTTACTGTCCACCTGGCTCGCCTCAGTCTCATGCTTTCCGACCATCATTACTCGGCAAGCGAAGCCACGCACGCCTGGCAGGATCCTATTTTAGCACTGTGGGCCAATACCGATCGGGCAACAGGCCAGCTCAAGCAAAAGTTAGATGAGCATAACGTCGGTGTGGCCCATCATGCACTTTTACTTGGCCGCACATTGCCTCTGTTGCGCCATCAGCTTCCGGCTATTACTCGTCATAAAGGTTTCCGTGAGCGCGCTACCGAAGAGCGCTTTCGCTGGCAAAACCGCGCATGGGATCTCGCGCTGAGCCTGCGTGATGCCTCGCAACAGCAGGGCTTTTTTGGCATCAATATGGCATCTACAGGCTGCGGAAAAACGCTGGCCAATGCCAGAATCATGTACGCGCTGGCGCAGGAACAGCAGGGGTGCCGCTTTACCGTTGCACTTGGTCTGCGCACATTAACGCTGCAAACTGGCTCAGCGTTGAAAAAACGACTCGGCCTTGGAGAGGATGATCTTGCGGTACTGGTGGGATCGAATGCGGTTAGTGAGCTTTATGCTGAGTCGGTGCCGGATGAAAACAGTAGTAGCGCCGATGATTTTTTCGAACAGCACCAGTATGTTCATTACGACGGGGTAGTGAGCACTGGGCCTTTACGTCATCTTTTCGAGTGCGATAATAAGCTCAGCAAACTCATTAATGCTCCCGTTCTGGTGGCCACGATTGATCACCTGATGCCTGCTACGGAAGGTGTGCGCGGGGGACGCCAGATAGCCCCTATGCTGCGTCTACTGACCAGCGATCTGGTGCTTGATGAGCCTGATGATTTTGACATTGCCGATCAGCATGCGCTATGTCGACTGGTTAACTGGACAGGTATGTTGGGTGGTCGCGTTCTCCTCTCATCGGCAACGCTGCCTCCTGCATTGGTGCAGGCACTTTTTGCTGCATACTGCACCGGCCGTAGCTCATGGAAACAGGCCTGTGGGGAACCAGGTGCGTCTCTGAACGTTTGCTGCGCATGGTTTGATGAAGATGACGCATGTTCTGGCGAGTTTAGTGCTGCAGCTGACTTCTATGATGCTCATTGTCGTTTTGCTCAACGGCGGGCCAAGCGTTTGCCGGATAAGCCTGTCCTGCGGCGTGCTCAAATAGCTCATGTTACGTCATCATCGCCAGATGTCGATTCAGTCATCACTGCTTATGCCGACACGCTGCATCATGAAATAATCAATCTGCATAATTCGCATCATGAGTGTGATGCGAAAGGAAACTGCATCTCGTTCGGTCTGGTGCGTATGGCTAATATAGTGCCGCTCGTTGCCGCCGCTAACCAGCTCATGAGTACACCCTCACCAGAGGGATATCATATCCATTACTGCGTTTACCATAGTCAGCACCCGTTAGCGATACGTGCGTATATTGAGCAGCGACTTGATTCAGCTTTCACCCGACACGATCCACAGGCTGCCTGGCATTTGCCCGAGGTCAAGCAAGCCCTGAGGCAGGGAGAAGCAAAGCATCATCTCTTTGTTGTCCTTGCGACCTCTGTGGTTGAAGTGGGCCGTGACTGGGATGCGGACTGGGGAATGATTGAACCCTCATCGATGCGATCGCTTATCCAGTTTGCTGGCAGGATACAGCGTCACCGACAAAAGCAGCCCGAACGCCCCAATATGCTGATCCTAAATAAAAACATTCGCGCCTTGCGTGAACGCTCACCTGCATATTGTCAGCCTGGGTTTGAATCCTCCCGCTTTCCCCTTGCTAGCCACGACCTTACAGAAATTCTACCCCCCGATCGCTATCAACTGATTAACGCGATCCCCCGTATTCTGGATAGTCAGGTTGCCTGTAAAAAAAACCAACGTTTCGACAGTCTGGTTAGGCTTGAGCATGTTCGGCTTTGGGAAGAGCTACTAGGACGTAGTAAGGATTATCCCGTTGCGGCGCAGTGGTGGCGTCTGCCGCTGCAGTGGAGTGGAGAGCTACAGCGCCGTACCCCATTTCGGCGGTCTCAGAATGAAAGTCATTTTTTCCTCTATATGCAGGACGACATTGATGAACCACGTTTTATGGCACGAGACGACGGTGCCATGGGCTGGAAGGATCCTGGGGTATTCCGTTTTTATCCACTTGAGCAGGCGAAAGGCGTTTGGCCGTGGATTGATATTGATTATGCCAAGGTGATGCGCGATCTGGCCGAGTCGACGAACAGCGCGTTGAGCAGGGTATCTGAGCGATTCGGTGAAATAAACCTGCGTAGCAATGATACCACCGGAGACGTGTGGTTTTGGCATCCTCTGTTAGGTGTCTTCCATGCTCTTTCATAGCGGTACGACATCTACTATTTCTCAGCCATAGAAGGAAAGTGATGAGTGAACGAATTATGTGAATTCATTGAAAACTACATAGCTGGACGACGACAGGCGAAGCTGGAAATCTTCGACAAAGCAGGGGCAAAGCGTCTGGCCGCAGCAGCAGAAGATGACATAGCCGAGCTGGAAGTCTCACTTCTACAGGAGCGTAGAGAGCTGGAACAACGTTATCAAACCCGAGCATGGCTTACTGACGCTGCCAGGCGTGCAGGGCAGCTTAACTTTGTTACCCATGCTGCGAAATTTACTCATGGGGATTCAAAGAGCAGCAGTATGTTTAGTACGGCAACTGACTGTGAAGGATACCTCTCTACCGCAACGTTAGCGAAGCCAGAGGCAGATGCGGTGGGGAATTCGGCGGCATTGGATATCGCGAAACTGCTGCAAACAGAGTGCGACGGTGATTCGTTGTTGAGTTGTTTACAACGCGGAGATTACAGCATTCTGGAGGTCTTTGCGGAGAATGAAAGCGAGCTTGCTCAGTGGATAGCGGGTTTCTCCTGTGCTCTGGTACCTAAGCAGCTCTCATCACATAAGTTAGCTAAACAGATCTTCTTCCCGGTAAGCGATGGTTATCATCTCTTAAGCCCGTTGTTTTCCTCTTCTCTTGCTCAGGCCCTGTATCAGAAGTTAGTCGCGCTGCGTTTTGGCGAGCAAGGCCAGGCGGCCAGAAAAGCGCTACGTGAGAAACGAAACCATCCTCATCCTGTCATCTCTTTTCCTGACACAGCCGTACTCAATTTTGGTGGTACAAAGCCACAAAATATTTCGGCGCTTAATAGCAGTCGCAGGGGGCGTATGTGGCTTCTGTCATGCGCTGCGCCGCAGTGGCAAAGTCAGGATAGGCCCCCTTACGGTATTAAAACGCTTTTCAGTAGGGGAAAACTGGATCGGGCGACGTGGCAAACTCGACGCCAGCTAATCGATCTTTTACTCAGCGCGGGCGACCGGAACATTGAAGCGCTACGCCATAAGCGTAACCGCTATGTCGATCAAATAATCGATACCCTTTTCAATATCGCTTCTGATATCCAGCGTCCTGAGTGGAGCGGCTGGACGCAGGATAGTGATTGCCAGCTGAATGTACATCAGCGCCTTTGGCTCGATCCCTGGCGGGCAGAAAAGGACACACAGTTTCAACGCGATCGTGAAAATGGTGACTGGCAGGATGCCATTGCTGAGGATTTTGCGCTGTGGCTTAACGGGCATCTGCGACATGCCGGTTTATTAGTAGGCAAAACGGAGCAGCAGGAGTGGCAAAGCCAACCGCTATTTCGTTATCGGCTCAGAGAAATGGAGCAAGCGTTAAGGAGCTATCGCTATGCGTAATGCGATTATTTTGCCATGGCTGGATATCGAAAACGCCAATGCGGTCGCCGGGTTAACCTGGGGTTTTCCGGCTATAACCCATTTTTTGGGTTATATGCACGCGCTCTCACGCAAGCTTGAGGTTAGCCACGGGCTACGGCTGGAAGCGTGTGGCGTGATTTGTCATCGTTACCAGCTACATGCTTACTCATCCGGGCGTGATTATCAGTTTGCGCTAACCCGTAACCCGTTGACACGTGAAGGGAAGACCGCCTCGTTTAACGAAGAGGGCCGAATGCATCTCACCGTGTCACTGGTGATGGAGTGTCACGGAGATATTGCCAATGGGGATATTGGCATGCGCGAACTTGCCCAGCATTTACAAACCCTTTGCCAGATGCAAAAGCTTGCGGGCGGTACGATTACCCGTTTGCGTACCGTACAGGTGTGCGCCCTTAGTCAGGTAAAATCAACGCTTTTTGGCCTTATGCCCGGCTTCGCACTGCACGATCGTTCGTCATGGCTCGCAGAACATTTTACAGAGATGAAACGGCACGAGCCTGAGAGTGAGATGCTTGATGCGTGGCTCGATTTTGCCGCGCTGAAAATGGGCGCAGATCAAAATACGCAGGGCGAAGATAACGTGGCCTGGCATTATCAGCCGAAGCCGAAACCAGGTTTTCTGGTGCCGCTGATGATTGGCTGGCAGCGCATATCGCCCCTCTATAAGGCAGGGTCAGTATTACATACCCGTGACAGAGAGACTCCGTTTAGCTTTGCTGAAGCGGTTTATGGCATTGGGGAGTGGAGAGGTGTGCACCGTATAAAAAACATCGATGAGCTGCTTTGGCGTTATCACACCACTGACAGCGGATATTACTGTCGTAATCATGACTTATCCGACAATGATGATAACCAAGAAAACTATTTTGACACTTTTTAAGGGACTCAAACATGGCAAAAACGTCTGTTATTAAAACCGCTTCGGTTCTCGCGTTTGAACGCAAACTCGCTAATTCAGATGCGGTTCTGTTTTCTGGTAACTGGGAGGGTAATAGTTGGCAACCTGTTCTCATACAGGAAAAAGCGGTCAGGGGCACGATCTCCAATCGACTTAAGAATGCGCTGACCAGCGATCCGGCAAAGCTAGATGCGGAAATACAAAAAGCGAATTTACAGATAGTAGACGTGGCGTCACTTCCAGCAGACGCTGATACATTAAAAATGTGTTTCTCATTACGTGTATTGGGTAACCTTGCAACGCCTTCAGTATGTAACGACAGGGAATATCAGGAAGCATTGCAAGCGACGATAGAAGGCTATATTTCTGAATTTGGCTTTAATGAGCTGGCATTGCGCTATGCAACAAACCTGGCAAACGGGCGATTTTTATGGCGCAACCGCATCGGAGCCGAGCATATCCGTGTTGTTGTTAAAGGAAGTAAAACCTGGGAGTTCAACGCCCACGATTTTTCACTGCGTGATTTCTCAACACGTAATAATGATGCTGTGCTGGAGCTTGCCAAAGAGATTGCCAGCGGTTTAGCCGGTGAAAGCTTTGTGCTGCTTAACGTTGAAGCATATGTACGTTTAGGGCAGGGTCAGGAAGTATTCCCATCCCAGGAGCTTGTTCTTGACGGCAACAGTAAAAAAAGCAAAGTGCTATACCAAGTAAATGGTATTGCTGCATTGCATTCACAAAAGGTAGGTAATGCGCTGCGAACGATTGATACGTGGCATCTACTTGCTGACTCACTTGGGGCTATCGCCGTTGAGCCTTATGGTTCGGTAACCAGCCGCGGGATCGCCTGCCGGCAGCCAAAAGATAAACTCGATTTTTATACGCTTCTCGATAACTGGGTCACCAAAGGTGATATACCCTCCGAACGTCAACAGCATTTTGTCATGGCGGTACTGATTCGTGGCGGTGTGTTTGGTGAAAAAGCAGAATAAGGAGAGGCGATGGAAAGCTATCAAGATATTTGTCTGCTGGCTGACCCGGAATTTAAAGAGCAAACGCTTATGTCAGCGCTGTTTATGAAGGTGCATCTGGCTCTTAGCGCACGTAAAAAAGGCGATATAGGTGTGAGCTTTCCTGAACATGCTAAAACACCCGGTGCGGTGCTTCGTTTACATGGTCATCAGGAAACGCTGGTTGAGCTGGATACAACTCAATGGTTAGCAGGCTTACATGATTACTGCATAGTAAAGCCCGTTGCCGCTGTGCCTGATGTCGTAGGCTGGAGAACAGTCAGCCGCGTACAGGTCAAAAGCAGTATTGAGCGGCTCATGCGCCGATCCGTAAGTAAAGGATGGTTAACCGAGGCGCAGGCCGCCCAGCAGCGTAGAGAGCGACAAAACCAGCATTGCGATTTGCCTTTTATCCAGCTAAAAAGTCACTCTACTGGTCAGCACTTTAAGTTATTTATCTGCCACGGCGACATTCAGAAAAACCCTACCGCAGGGACATTCAACAGCTATGGTTTAAGCACGGTAACAACCATCCCATGGTTCAAGGCTGACGCATACCGATAGATGAGAGGAAGCAGGGGCATAGTAGAGAACAGTCAGGCCTCTGATGAGGCCTGCATCAAGCAACTTTATTCCAGCGCCGCCTTTTCGGAAGGGTATTTTTAGCAGTCAGTCTGATCCCGCAAACGGAACAGACGGCTCCATGGGAGCAGCTTTTGTCGGGGCAAAAAGTCGTGAAGAGGAACTTAGCGCCATTGCAGACGGGGCACTTAAATTTGATGTTGGGGATAACCCCTCCGGCCCGTTGATTCGAACTGTTAAAGTAGCATGATCCGTAATCGATTACAGGCCATACTGCGCTGTGCTGCTTAATAGAAAAGGATCCTTTAAAGCGGCGCAATTTTCACGAAGAAACCGCTGCCTACCACCCGACTCGTTAGCATAATTAACCAATTTACTCGTGCTTTATCCTAAATCGATCCCTGTAATGCGACTAAATGCTGTAAAAGGTCGTATATCGCTACATTAATCGGTTTTAGCGATCTATTTAATTATTTCGATCGATTATTCCTATCGCTTGTTGTGTTTTTAAACTCTTTCGGATGTTAATCACAAAAATAGGTATTGCCTATACATGTTTCATTTATACAACCCTATAGAGGTTACTGCTAAATTAAATGAAGCGATATCAATAAATTAAGATATAACATCCTTTCCTGTTAACCCTGGCAGCAGGGTCTATGCTTAATAGACGTATACAAAAAGAGCGCTTAACGCGAATAACCCTGCGGATTAGAGGTTGAAGTGATAATCATTATCACTAACATAGCGTTATGTCCTGCTGACGTAATCATGTGAGGTATACCTATGGAATTGCATTCAGGGACTTTCGATCCAAACAATCCGGGCTGGCAGGGTTTGATCCTGACCCCTGCGGCGGCGGAGCACATTCGCGCCCTGACCAGCAAGCAGCCGGAGCTACGCGGCGTTCGTCTCGGTATCAAACAGACGGGCTGTGCAGGCTTTGGCTATGTACTGGATACCGTGACCGAGCCTGCGGAAGACGATCTGCTCTTTGAGCGTGACGGCGCACATCTGTATGTTCCTCTACAGGCCATGCCGTTCATCGATGGAACGACCGTCGACTATGTGCGCGAAGGATTAAACCAGATATTTAAATTTTATAATCCGAAAGCTCAGCACGAGTGTGGCTGTGGTGAAAGCTTTGGGGTATAGGCGGTACTATGTCTCGTAATGTTGAGTCTCATAAAACTGAAGCAATGGACGATGTCCAAACCTGGTCAGGCCCCCTTAACTACAAAGAGGGCTTTTTTACCCGGTTACAGACCGACGAGATGGCCCACGGCATCAATGAAGATGTGGTGCGGGCTATTTCGGCCAAACGAAATGAACCTGAATGGATGCTTGAGTTCCGCCTGAGCGCATTTCGGGCATGGCTGACCATGGAGGAGCCACACTGGCTCAAGGCTCACTATGACAAGCTCAACTACCAGGATTACAGCTACTACTCCGCACCTTCCTGCGGCAACTGCGACGATACCTGCGCCTCAGAGCCCGGTGCGGTGCAGCAGACCGGCGCAAACGCCTTCCTGACCGATGAGGTAGAAGCGGCGTTTAATCAGCTGGGCGTGCCGGTGCGTGAGGGGCGCGAGGTGGCGGTGGACGCCATCTTTGACTCCGTCTCGGTGGCGACGACCTATCGGGAGAAACTTTCCGAGCAGGGAATTATCTTCTGCTCATTCGGGGAGGCTATCCACGATCACCCCGAACTGGTGAAGAAATACCTTGGTACGGTCGTACCGAGCAACGATAACTTCTTCGCCGCCCTGAACGCGGCCGTCGCCTCCGATGGCACCTTTATCTATGTGCCGAAAGGCGTGCACTGCCCAATGGAGCTCTCTACCTATTTCCGTATTAACGCGGAGAAAACGGGCCAGTTCGAGCGCACCATTCTGGTGGCCGATGAGGGTAGCTACGTCAGCTATATTGAAGGCTGCTCGGCACCGGTGCGCGATAGCTATCAGCTTCATGCCGCGGTAGTCGAGGTGATCATCCATAAAGACGCGGAGGTGAAATACTCCACCGTACAGAACTGGTTCCCGGGGGATAACAACACCGGCGGCATCCTGAACTTCGTGACCAAGCGTGCGCTGTGCGAAGGCGAAAACAGCAAGATGTCATGGACACAGTCAGAGACCGGCTCGGCGATCACCTGGAAATACCCAAGCGTTATCCTGCGCGGTGATAACTCTATCGGCGAGTTCTACTCCGTGGCGCTCACCAGCGGTCACCAGCAGGCCGATACCGGCACCAAAATGATCCACATCGGCAAGAACACCAAATCGACCATCATCTCGAAAGGGATCTCGGCGGGGCAAAGCCAGAACAGCTACCGCGGGCTGGTGAAAATCATGCCGACGGCGACCAACGCGCGTAACTTTACCCAGTGTGACTCAATGCTGATTGGACCTGATTGCGGGGCGCACACTTTCCCCTATGTTGAGTGCCGCAACAACAGCGCCCAGCTTGAGCACGAGGCGACGACCTCGCGCATTGGTGAGGATCAGCTTTTCTACTGCCTGCAACGCGGCATTAGCGAAGAGGATGCAATATCTATGATTGTTAACGGCTTCTGTAAAGATGTCTTCTCCGAACTGCCGCTGGAGTTTGCCGTAGAAGCACAAAAACTGCTGGCAATTAGCCTTGAACACAGCGTCGGTTAAGGAATAAGGGAATCCCTATGTTAAGCATTAAAGATTTACAGGTATCCGTTGAAAATAAAGAGATCCTGCGCGGTCTGAGCCTGGAGGTTCGCCCCGGCGAGGTGCACGCCATTATGGGACCCAACGGTTCCGGTAAAAGTACGCTGTCAGCAACCCTGGCCGGGCGGGAAGACTATGAAGTCACCGGCGGCAGCGTTGAGTTTAAAGGTCAAGACCTGCTGGAGCTGGATCCCGAGGAGCGTGCAGGCGAGGGCGTCTTTATGGCGTTCCAGTACCCGGTGGAGATCCCCGGCGTCAGCAATCAGTTCTTCCTGCAAACCGCGCTTAACGCCGTGCGCAAGCACCGTGGTCAGGAGGAGCTGGACCGCTTCGACTTCCAGGATCTGATGGAAGAGAAGATCAAGCTGCTGAAGATGCCGGAAGATCTACTCACGCGCTCGGTCAACGTCGGCTTCTCTGGCGGTGAAAAGAAGCGCAATGATATTTTGCAGATGGCGGTGCTTGAGCCTGAGCTGTGCATTCTCGATGAAACAGACTCCGGCCTGGACATTGATGCCCTGAAGATTGTCGCTGACGGTGTGAACTCCCTGCGCGACGACAAGCGCGCCTTTATCATCGTTACGCATTACCAGCGCATCCTTGACTACATCAAGCCCGATTACGTGCATGTCCTTTATCAGGGTCGCATTGTCAAATCAGGCGATTTTACGCTGGTCAAACAGCTGGAGGAGCAGGGCTATGGCTGGCTTACAGAACAGCAGTAACGCGCTGCAGCAGTGGCATCATCTGTTTGAAGCTCAGGGCGGGAACCGCTCTGAGCAGGCCCAGCAGCACCTGCAGCAGATGCTGCGCTTGGGCTTGCCGACGCGCAAACAGGAAGACTGGAAATATACGTCCCTCGACGGGCTGCTGAAGCACCAGTTTGTCGCTAAAAGCAGCCGCATTAGCGCTGAACAGCGTGACGCCTTGGCCCTGCCGATAGATGCGCTGCGGCTGGTATTTATCGACGGGCAGTTTGATGCTGACCTGAGCGACAGCCTCGACGGCAGCGGATATAGCGTGTCGATCAACGACGAGCGCAGCGCATTGCCCGCGCCGGTGCAGTCAGAGGTGTTTCTGCATCTGACCGAAAGCCTTTCGACAAGCGTGACGCATATTCATGTAGCGCGTAATCAACGGCCTGCTAAACCGTTGCTCTTGATGCACATTACCCAAGGGCTGGATGGGGACGAGATGAACACCGTCCACTATCGGCACCATATTGAGCTGGCAGAGAGCGCTGAGGCAACCCTCTATGAGCACTACGTCAGCCTCAACGACAGCGGACACTTCACTGGATCACGCCTGACGATGAACGTCGGGGCTAACGCGCAGCTGCACCATGTGAAGCTGGCCTTCGAGAACGCGGGCAGCTACCACTTTGCCCATAACGATCTCTTTATGGCCGCCGATGCCGCTGCCTGGAGCCATAGCTTCCTGCTCGGCGGGGCCGTGCTGCGACACCATACCAGCTCCCAGCTTAACGGTGAAAATACCACGCTGCGCATCAATAGCCTGGCGATGCCGGTGAATAACGAGGTATGCGATACCCGTACCTGGCTTGAGCACAACAAAGGCTTCTGTAACAGCCGCCAGCTGCACAAAACCATCGTTAGCGACAAAGGCCGCGCGGTGTTTAACGGCATGATCAACGTGGCTCAGCACGCCATTAAAACCGACGGGCAGATGACCAATAACAATCTGCTGCTGGGCCGGCTGGCGGAGGTCGATACCAAGCCGCAGCTGGAGATCTATGCCGACGACGTAAAATGTAGCCACGGCGCGACCGTTGGCCGTATTGATGATGAACAGATGTTTTACCTGCGCTCGCGCGGCATCGATCGGCAGGCCGCCCAGCAGATGATTATCTATGCCTTTGCCGCTGAACTGACGGAAGCCATCAGTGACGAGGCGCTTAAGCAGCAGGTGTTGAGCCGAATTGGTCAGCGCCTCGCAGGGGGCAACGCATGAGTTATTCCGTGAGCGATGTGCGGGCAGATTTTCCCGTCCTGTCGCGTGAAGTGAACGGCGTGCCGCTGGCGTATCTGGACAGCGCTGCCAGCGCGCAGAAACCCAATCAGGTTATCGACGCCGAGGCCGAGTTCTATCGGCACGGCTATGCGGCGGTGCATCGGGGGATCCATACCCTGAGCGCCGAGGCAACGCAGCGGATGGAGAACGTGCGCGCTCAGGCGGCCAGTTTTCTTAATGCCCGGTCAGCGGAGGAGCTCGTCTTTGTCCGCGGTACCACCGAGGCGATTAACCTCGTCGCGCACAGCTGGGGCAACAGTCAGATCCGCGCCGGGGACAACATCATCATTACGATGATGGAGCACCATGCCAATATCGTGCCGTGGCAGATGCTGTGCGAGCGTACCGGCGCTGAGCTGCGGGTGATCCCGCTCAACCCCGACGGGACGCTACAGCTGGACGTCTGGCGCGAGCTGCTTGACGATCGCACCCGCCTGCTGGCAATTACCCAGGTGTCTAACGTGCTGGGCACGGAAAACCCCATCGCCGAGATGACCGCGCTTGCCCACCAGCATGGCGCTAAGGTGCTGGTGGACGGTGCGCAGGCGGTGATCCACCATACCGTTGACGTGCAGGCGCTGGACTGTGACTTCTATGCCTTTTCCGCGCACAAGCTCTACGGGCCTACCGGCATCGGCATTCTGTATGTCAAAGAGGATATTCTTCAGGCCATGCCGCCATGGGAAGGGGGCGGGTCGATGATCGCTACCGTCAGCCTGACCGACGGTACGACCTATGCCCGCGCGCCGTGGCGCTTTGAGGCCGGAACCCCGAATACCGGCGGAATTATCGCGCTCGGTGCGGCCATAGAGTACGTCAGCACGCTGGGCCTCGATAATATCCAGGCTTACGAGCAGTCCTTAATGACGTATGCGCTGGCTGAGATGGCCACGGTGCCGGATATCACGCTGTATGGTCCCGCACAGCGTCAGGGCGTCATTGCCTTCAATTTAGGTAAGCATCACGCCTATGACGTCGGGAGCTTCCTCGATAATTACGGCGTGGCGGTGCGTACCGGCCATCACTGTGCGATGCCGCTGATGGCGTTTTATAACGTTCCAGCCATGTGTCGTGCATCGCTGGCTATTTACAACACGCAGGAAGAGGTGGATCGTCTGGTAGCCGGGCTGAAACGTATTCATCAGCTGCTGGGCTAACAAAGGAGCGGTTATGGCTGAATTACCCGATAAAGAGCGGCTGCTGCGTAACTTTACGCGCTGCGCTAACTGGGAAGAGAAGTATCTTTATATTATCGAACTGGGTCAGCGTCTGCCCGCCCTGAGCGAGCAGGCGCACAGCGCAGAGAACACGATTCAGGGCTGCCAGAGCCAGGTATGGATCGTGATGCAGCAAAACGAGAGCGGCATTATTGAGCTGCAGGGCGATAGCGACGCGGCCATTGTAAAAGGGCTGATTGCCGTCGTCTTTATTCTTTATCAGCAGATGACGGCGCAGGATATTGTCGCTTTTGATGTCCGCCCGTGGTTTGAAAAAATGGCCCTTGCCCAGCATTTGACCCCCTCGCGCTCCCAGGGTCTGGAAGCGATGATCCGCGCAATTCGTAACAAAGCCGCCAACATTAGCTAAACTGTTTTTATAGCTTTCATCCTGTTACGCGAGGTGACTTTTCTCCTCGCGTAATTTTCAGCTTTCTGGCGCTGGGCCAGTGAATACGGGAAACTCTGTATGAAACGCGCGTCTCTAATAACAGTGAGCATTATCAGCGCATTTAGCGCTATTCAAGCCGCCCGGGCAGCAGACTATTTACTGCCGCCGCCGGGTAGCCGTCTTATTGGTCAAAACCAGACCTACACCGTGCAGCCTCAGGATCGTAACCTTCAGGCCATCGGTCGTCACTTCGACACGCCTGCGATGTTGCTTATTGAAGCTAACAATACCATCGCGCCTGTGCCGAAGCCTGGCACGGTGATGACGATCCCTACGCAGATGCTGCTGCCCGATACGCCTCGGGAGGGAATAGTGGTCAATCTTGCCGAGCTGCGGCTCTATTTCTATCCGCCGGGTGAAAACAGCGTCCAGGTCTATCCTATTGGCATCGGCCAGCAGGGGCTTGAAACACCCGTTACGCTGACCAGAATAAGCCAGAAGATACCGAACCCGACCTGGACGCCGCCTGCGGGCATACGGGCGCGCTCGCTTGCCAAAGGCATCACGCTTCCTGCCGTGGTCCCTGCCGGGCCAAATAACCCGCTGGGGCGCTTTGCGCTGCGTTTGGCAGAGGGAAGGGGTGAGTATCTGATCCATGGTACTAGCGCGCCTGATAGCGTTGGGCTACGCGTCAGCTCCGGCTGTATCCGTATGGCCGCGCCCGATATCCAGGCGCTCTTCTCCCAGGCCTCTACCGGCATGCCGGTGCGTATTATCAATGAGCCCGTGAAGTACTCCGTTGAGCCTGACGGCAAGCAGTATATCGAGGTACATCGCCCGCTCTCGCAGCAGCCTGAGGAGAACACGCAAACCGTACCCATCACCCTGACCGCGACCTTTAGCGACGCTATTCGTCAGGCGGGAGGCGATCAATCGACAATTGATAAAGCCATGCTGCGGCGTGCAGGGTATCCGGTAAACGTGCCGGTGGCAAAGGGCGCATCAGGTCCGGCAGCGGTGCTGTCAGCCCACAATAGCCAGACGTCGTCAGTGGCCGGAGCAGGAAGTGAAGGAGCGGGAGTAACGATGACGCAGTAGTCAGAGAGCTACTGAATGACAGGCAAAAAAAATGGCGCACAGTGTGCGCCATTTTATTACAGGAACTCTTACTTACGGTAAGAGTGAGCCTGGTTGTCCAGACGCTGGTTAGCGCGAGCTGCGTCGTCTTTAGCAGCCTGAACGTCAGAACGGATTGCGTTCACGTCGTTGCTCAGCTGGTCAACTTTAGCGTTCAGAGTCTGAACGTCAGAAGACAGCTGGTCGATTTTAGCGTTGCTGGAGCAACCTGCCAGCAGAGTAGAACCCAGGATTACCGCGCCCAGTACCAGTTTAGTACGATTCATTATTAATACCCTCTAGATTGAGTTAATCTCCATGTAGCGTTACAAGTATTACACAAACTTTTTTATGTTGAGAATATTTTTTTGCTGGGAATACACCTAAATTTGATCGTTCGCTCAAAGATGCATCGAATTTAGTGAAAATGGTAAAAAAGCTGTGTGAAAACAGACCATTTTCATCGGATATATCTTATGAAATACGACGTTAAATAGTCTAATCCGATTTGCATTCCTAATGGGAGGGGCTTCTGAGGGAATAAAAAAAGCGCCCGCAGGGCGCTTTTAGTGCAAATTAATAGAGCTGTTAATAATTACAGTACATGCACAGACGCTGTATTAGTTGTACCGCTTGGAACCAGCGCACCGGAAACCATGACAACCACGTCGCCTTTCTGTGCCAGGCCGCTCGCCAGGGCGATCTCTTTACCCTGCAGGTAGAAATCATCCGTAGAGGCAATCTCGTTCACCAGCTGCGCAACAACGCCTTTGCTCAGTACCAGCTGACGGGCGGTCAGTTCGTTGGTGGTCAGGGCCAGAATGGTCGCGTCCGGGAAGTATTTACGTACCGCACGGGCAGATTTGCCACCCTGGGTTGCAACAACGATCAGCGGTGCTTCCAGTTTTTCAGCGGTTTCTACTGCACCACGGCAAACGGCTTCGGTGATGCGCAGCTTGCGGCTGTCATTGTTGAAGTCCAGACGGCTGGTCATCACACGGTCAGTACGCTCACAGATGGTCGCCATGATGGTCACCGCTTCCAGCGGGTATTTACCTTTAGCAGACTCACCGGAGAGCATCACAGCATCGGTACCGTCAAGGATGGCGTTGGCGACGTCGCCGGCTTCAGCGCGAGTCGGACGCGGGTTCTTGATCATAGAATCGAGCATCTGGGTGGCGGTGATCACCACTTTACGTGCGCGGATACATTTTTCGATCATCATCTTCTGGGCGAAGATCACTTCTTCAACCGGGATCTCAACGCCCAGGTCGCCACGGGCAACCATGATGCCGTCAGAGGCTTCGAGGATCTCGTCGAAGTTGTTCAGGCCTTCCTGGTTTTCAATCTTGGAGATGATCTGAATGTTTTCGCCACCGTGCGCCTTCAGGTGCTCACGGATTTCAACCACGTCGGAACGTTTACGGATAAAGGACGCCGCAACGAAGTCAACGCCTTGCTCGCAACCGAAGATCAGATCCTGTTTGTCTTTTTCTGCAAGGGCTGGCAGGGCGATAGAGACGCCCGGCAGGTTGACGCCTTTATTTTCGCCGAGGTCGCCGTTGTTCAGCACTTTACAAACAACCTTGTTACCTTCGATAGCGGTCACTTCCATACCGATCAGGCCATCGTCAACCAGCACGGTGTTACCCACTGCGAGGTCAGCGGTGAAACCTTCATAGGTCACAGCAACGATGTCGTTGTTACCGACAACGGATTTATCGGTGGTGAAGGTAAAGGTCTGGCCTGCTTTCAGGGAGACGTCGTTACCGCCTTCCAGCTTAATGGTGCGAATTTCTGGCCCTTTGGTATCCAGCAAAATCGCGGCTTTTTTGCCGGTTTTGCTCATCACGTTGCGCAGGTTCTGGATGCGCTGACCGTGTTCTGCATAGTCACCGTGAGAGAAGTTGAGACGCATAACGTTCATACCGGCGTCCAGCATCTTGGTCAACATCTCTTCGGATTCGGTTTTCGGGCCGATGGTGCAAACAATTTTGGTCTTTTTCATGACAGTCTTAGTCTTTAAGTTGTGAAGGATAGGAGAATAGTGCTCCGGGGGCGCACCACCGCGGAGTCAAACCTGTGTTGCGAAAGCTGCGATGCCACAGCGTAAGGATAGGTGACATCAAAAGAGCGTGCAGAGTAATGTGTGCTTGAGTTCCAGCCCAAAACGGGAGTATGCGATGTGATAGTTGAATTTTACAGTTCAATGAGCTGAAACCATTCAATAGCGACCAGGCACCTATTATACGCTGAAAAGAGTGCAAAAGGAAAATGAAAACAGCGTTTCAAAAAGCTTCTGTGCAGTTTCACTACGAAGTGTGATCAATGTGTTAAGTCTTCACAACCTGACAAAATGTGCCGGCCGCCTTGCGTTCGGTGCTAAATAGAGGATTAGGCACTTTTTGCACTATCCCTTTCCTATAAACCATTTTTTATACAGATTTTATCATTACCATATAAGTATGATTTAAGAATGAATATATTAATTATAAACATTAGATTTATCTTAGGAGGAAATGAATGGGCGATATATCAATGCATTTCAATCGTCAGGAATTTGCTTGCCACTGTGGATGTGGATTTGCTGCCGTTGATAAGGAGCTTAACGATGTTCTGGAGGATATTCGATGCTATTTTAATGCACCCGTCATGATAAATTCAGCATGCCGCTGCGTAGCGTATAACCAAAAAGTTGGCGGGGCCCAGAAAAGTCAGCACATCAGAGGTATGGCGGCTGACATTAAAGTATCGAATATTTCAGCTAATATCGTAGCGGATTATGTTGAGCATAAGCACGATAAGTGCTCAGTTGGGCGCTATGACACATTTACGCATATTGATGTCCGAGAGGTTCCAGCGCGCTGGGATCGGCGGACCCGCTAGGGTATAGGTAATAAGGCATTATCGAAGCGAGTAAGCTACTCGCTTCTCATTTATGTAAATGCATTGTGCCTTAAATAAAGGTGTTTATAACATTTTTAAGCTGAGGGATAAACTTATTAACACTTTTTTGATTGCCGTGGTAAAGATGAATAGTTGGCCTTCGGTCTTTTATGGGTAGGTAGGTGATGCCGTCAACTTTAAACATGGTAGCCATTTTTCTGGTAAGAAGTGAACAGCCTTTACCGGCGCGAACGTTGTAGAGTAAACCCGTCAGGTTAAGATTGTGCTCAATAAAATTTATATCAGGGATGAATGGTTTGGTCAGTTGAGAAAAGCTGCGTTGAATATAGTCGGTAGTGAGATCTTTCCAGATAAAAATGTCTGTTTTCGTTTGCCTAATATTGTGGTCATTAGGCATGCAAATGACTATCTCATCACCCTGCCACTTGTCTACATCGCAGTCTGCATTAGAAGCAATTTCACGTAGTGAGATGATAATGCTGTTTTTCCGCGATATCCCTTCAAGGTCAGACAGATTGACAACATAGCGTTCACAATTAAACAAAATGTTTTCACTTTTCATTGCCATGACGATCTGTTGATAGAGGAGTTCTGGCACACTTATATCAAAAAGAAGCATTAATGGGCTTTCAGTGTTGCCTGAACGACATTCATTTTCAAGTGCCACTAACATTTCATAGATAGGTTTGCATTTTTGATAATATTCAATAGCTAACTCAGTTGGCTCAAGGCTGTTGTAGGTACGGTTAAATAGCTTACCCCCAAGATAATCTTCCAGTTCAAAAATGGCTTTACTCAAGGGAGAACGTGTAATGCAGAGGGCCTCAGCTGCTTTAGCAAAATTGCGCACCTCCATGGTGACCATAAAGTATTTCATTTTCTTAGCGAGTAATACGCCCATTCGGCTATCTCCAATGCTGCTATAAGAGTAGTGTCAAAACGTGGTTTTTACATCCAAAACTATATTGATTAACATTTGTTATGTCATTGACCTGTCCATTCCTACGGAACATTAATCATCAAAATAGAACCTGAATGGGATTGTTTTTAGATTGACTTTACACTTTTTATGAGCACTGTTGGATGGGAATGGCAATATCATCAACTTCATCCTCCTGAGAAAGAGCAGGATTAACAAGATGCTGTTATGGCTCACTTAAACATTATCAATGGCCAAAAGCCATCACAGGTCGCAATAATTATGGCTATTTTAACTATTATCAGCCATGAACCTGATACATTTATCGCCGCATTTGCTGGCAGTATCATATTTGTGGTTTCCGCTATCGACTTTGCCATCTGGGCACGCATATCACTATTTGCGGCCTCAATGATCGTCGGATTAACCTGTTCAGATTTTTGTGCGCAGGTATTATCCCAGTTGAGTGAAAAACTGTTTGGGTTGGAGCTGGATGTTCCTTCTGGCGTGGGCGCAGTGATAGGGGCAGCTGCAGCGGTGCGGTTGCTTATGTACCTAACCACGCGACCTAAAAAGGCAGGGTCAATTTTCGATCGTAGTTTTACAAAGGGTGAAAAATGAGCATTTTTTATTTTAGCTATATGATTAACATTCTTGTTGCAGGAATGATTATTGCCAAGATTGTTTTTACCTGTGTCGTTCCTTCCGCGCACCATCCCGCTTATTCATGGGTGACATGGGTTCTTGCCGTTGCCTGTAGTGCGCTCATTGTCTGGATCCTTCAAGGACACTTGAGATTGGCGGAGATAGCTCAAGCGATCATTAATGTACTTTTTTGTACGGCTCTCTTCTCTGCTGATGGCGATCTTGCCTTTTTAATCAAAGGTAAACGGCGATGGCCAAGCGTGTCAGACTAAAGGCTACGCGTTGCCAATGATAACTCTACGCCTTACTGGTTTCAATGTTGTTAATAGTGTTTATCAGGAATAGTAAAAAGTCACCTTTAGAGCATCAACTCTGGAAATAATACGACAGGTCTATTTTCTAACAAAATGAATTGTTGTGCCGGTTTTTGTTAATAAATAATTAATAAGAGGTTAGTGGGTAATGAATATTAGTCATGATCTGTTCTATCGTCAAGGACGTATGCTTAGAGTGCATTATGAACTTTCTGAAGATAATAAGCATACGTTAATCAGCATAATTGAAGATGATAATATACATGCCCTCTATTGCTGTGATTATCCTGTTCAAGACGTACGCTTTGTGCAGAATCAAACAAACGCTGAGATAATGATTACTTGGCTCGCATGGATCGATAGCCGACGTATGCATTCAAGAACCTATCTACTGAGCTTCGACGAAATATTTACTGTGCAGCGCGTCGACCTTCTGCAGACCACCTATGTTGGTCGCGAAAAAAATATTTTGCCAACAGCGGTGCAGTTTGGGGATTTTTTGCTGCTTGCACAGCTCAACATGGTTGAGGGTCGGGTGAGCTTAAGTTTACATGATATCGAAACGCTTGAGGTAAATTTGCCTATAACGCTCCTGGAGGAGTGTATAGGCTACGATTATTACCATATGCCAGAAGAGTGCCTGAATAAATTCCGTGTGACTAAAGTTGATACTAATGAAGCCGCTATTATGTTTCATGATGAATTTGATGAGCGGTGTATCTATACCTGTCGAATCAATAACCTCTAGCATGGCCTACTTAAACTCAGTAATAATAGCGTTATTAACAGGCCCGTCGTGACGAGCCAATAATAAATTCAGGCTTCAGCAAATTTTAGCAGGGCTTCACCGTCAAGGCGGTAACGAACCCACTCGCTTTGAGGTAGGGCACCGATGCTGAGATAAAAATCGATGGAGGGCTGATTCCAGTCAAGCACGCTCCATTCAAGTCGGCCACATTGACGGGTAACCGCGCATTGGGCAATATATTTCAGCAGTGCCTTACCCGCGCCCTTACCGCGATATTCGGGAGAGACGTACAGATCTTCCATATAGATGCCGTTACGTCCAAGCCAGGTTGAGTAACTGGTAAAGAAAACGGCATAGCCTATCGTCTTTCCATCGATTTCGCAGATCAATGCTTCGGTTTTACTCTCCGCGGCAAACAGCGTTTTACTAATCTCTTCCGGCGTGGTTACCACCTCTTCAGGGGCTTTTTCATACACTGCTAGTTCATAAATCATATCATAAATAGCATTCACGTCTGTCGAGCAAGCCTGGCGAATCGTAATACTCATTGCTTTTCCTGTCATGTTTGTGAAAAGTAAACTACAGGTTCCTAGCATAAACGTTATTTCAACAATAATTAAGTACAACGTACCGGTTACCGATGCTTTCAAGATAGGCAGGTTGTTGAGAATGGAAGGATAATCCCGCTCCAGGCGTTATATAGACCATAAAAAGCAAAAAACCCGCCGAAGCGGGTTTTTTAGAATTTGGCTCCTCTGACTGGACTCGAACCAGTGACATACGGATTAACAGTCCGCCGTTCTACCGACTGAACTACAGAGGAATCGTGTGAACGCAGCGAATATTAGCGGCTAAAAAAATTTTGTCAAACCTCATTTGAATCAATGGCGTTCGTCTGCTGCTTCTCTCGCCACTCTGTTGTTTTTCGCAACAAAAATAGCGGCAAAATACTTTGCAGGATCGGCATTTCTCCCTCATCATTTGAAATGAGGTTTCAACTTTCTCTCTCGCACTCTCGCTAAGGTCCATTTTGAACGTCACTGCCGCTCTACGACAGGCCGTCGTACGCACGTCCTGGTACAAAAAACGCAATAGTTACCGAGTCCTCTTCTGGCGTGAGATCACGCCGCTGGCGGTACCTATCTTTCTGGAAAACACCTGCGTACTGCTGATGGGGGTGCTGAGCACCTTTCTGGTCAGCTGGTTAGGTAAAGAGGCGATGGCAGGCGTCGGCCTGGCCGATAGCTTTAATATGGTGGTGATGGCCTTTTTCGCCGCGATCGATCTGGGGACTACCGTCGTGGTCGCCTTCAGCCTGGGCAAGCGTGACCGACGGCGGGCGCGAGCGGCGGCGCGGCAGTCGCTGGTGATCATGACCCTTTTTGCTGCCGTGCTGGCGGCGGTGATCCACTACTTTGGCGCGCAAATTATTGACGTCGTTGCAGGAGAAGCGACGCCACAGGTCAAAGCGCTGGCGCTGACCTATCTGGAGCTGACGGTGCTGAGCTATCCGGCGGCAGCGATTGCACTCATCGGCAGCGGGGCACTGCGGGGAGCCGGAAATACCAAAATTCCGCTGATGATTAATGGCGGCATGAACATTCTCAACATCATTATCAGCAGCGCGCTGATCTACGGCGTCTTCTCCTGGCCCGGCATTGGCTTTGCCGGTGCCGGGCTGGGCCTGACCATCTCCCGTTACATCGGCGCAGTAGCAATTATTTGGGTGTTGATGATCGGCTTTAACCCGGCGTTGCGCATTACGCTCAAAAGCTACTTCAAACCGCTTAACTTCGCTATCGTCTGGGAAGTGATGGGGATTGGCGTTCCGGCCAGCATTGAGTCGGTACTCTTTAACAGCGGCAAGCTGCTGACGCAGATCTTCGTGGCCGGGATGGGGACCAACGTCATTGCGGGGAACTTTATTGCCTTCTCCGTGGCGGCGCTGATCAACCTGCCGGGGAACGCGCTGGGATCCGCCTCAACGATCATCACCGGCAGGCGGCTGGGCAAGGGGCAGATTAGCCAGGCGGAGCGCCAGCTGCGCCACGTTTTCTGGCTATCGACCATCGGGCTAACCGCTATTGCCTGGTTCAGCGCGCCGTTTGCCGGTCTGCTGGCCGCGTTCTATACCCCGGAACAGGATGTGCAGGAGGTGGTAAAAGTGCTGCTCTGGCTGAACGCCGCCTTTATGCCTATTTGGGCGGCATCATGGGTGCTGCCTGCGGGGCAGAAGGGTGCACGTGACGCGCGCTTTGCGATGTGGGTCTCAATGCTTGGCATGTGGGGCTGCCGCGTGGTAGCAGGCTACACGCTTGGCGTGGTGCTGGGCATGGGCGTGGTCGGCGTCTGGCTGGGGATGTTCCTCGACTGGGCGGTGCGCGGCGTGTTCTTTTACTGGCGTATGGTCAGCGGCCGCTGGCTATGGAAATATCCGCGGGTTAAGCGGCAGGATGTACAGTAAACATCCATGCAGAGCGGATTTTTGTGCGACTTGGGGAATAATTGGGCAATCGGTTGATTTTTTTAAATCACCCTTTGACAAGGTCACCCCTCGTCGTTAATATTCGCCCCGTTCACACGATTCCTCTGTAGTTCAGTCGGTAGAACGGCGGACTGTTAATCCGTATGTCACTGGTTCGAGTCCAGTCAGAGGAGCCAAATTAAAGAAGCCCGCTTTTTAGCGGGCTTTTTGCTTTTTACTTACCGGAACGGCGGCTCGTTAAAGGTGCGCAGCTTACGCGAGTGCAGGCGGTCGCCTTCGGCGCGCAGCAGATCAATCGCCCGGATCCCTATCTGTAAGTGCTCTGAAATCGCCCCCTCATAAAAACGGTTGGCCTGGCCCGGCAGCTTGATCTCACCGTGCAGCGGCTTGTCAGAGACGCAGAGCAGGGTGCCGTAGGGAACGCGGAAGCGATAGCCTTGGGCAGCAATGGTGGCGCTCTCCATATCGATTGCCACCGCGCGGCTCAGGTTAAAGCGCAGAGCCGAGGCGCTGTAGCGCAGCTCCCAGTTGCGGTCGTCGGTGGTGACCACGGTTCCGGTACGCAGCCGCTGCTTGACCTCTTCACCGGGCATACCGCTTACCGCTTTCGTGGCGTCGTACAGTGCACGCTGAACTTCGGCGATGCTCGGGATAGGAATATCCGGCGGCAGTACCGCATCCAGAACATGATCGTCGCGCAGATAGGCGTGCGCCAGCACGTAGTCACCGATGGACTGGCTTTCACGCAGGCCGCCGCAGTGGCCTATCATCAACCACAGGGCAGGGCGCAGCACGGCGAGGTGATCGCAGATGGTTTTGGCATTTGACGGCCCCACGCCGATGTTAACCAGCGTAATCCCTTCGCCATCGGCGGTGATCAGATGCCAGGCGGGCATCTGGTGCTTTTTCCATGCCAGATCGGAAATGGCTTCTTCCGGCGCTTCGGTCTCGGCGGTGATCCAGACGCCGCCCGCGCAGGAGAGCGCAATATAGGGGCTGTCGGGATCGAGGATCTGGCTACAGCCCCAGCGCACAAACTCGTCCACGTAGCGGGTGTAGTTGGTAAACAGCACGAAGGGCTGGAAATGCTCTACAGGCGTGCCGGTGTAGTGACGCAGGCGAGCCAGTGAGAAATCGACCCGGCGGGCGTCAAAGTGCGATAGCGGATAGAGCTCGGTGGGATGAAACAGCCCATCGGCGGTCTCGTCGCCAATCTGTGCCAGCTCGGTTGTCGGGAAGTGGCGGGTCAGCCCGGCGCTCATGGAGCGATCCAGCGTCAGAGCAGAGCCGTCAATCACGTACGGATAGGGGATCTCATGCTGGGAGGGGCCCACTTCGATTAGCGCGCCATAGTCATTGTACAGCAGCGTTAACTGTTCCAGCAGGTAGGTGCGAAACAGGCCCGGACGGGTGATCGTGGTGGTATAGCGGCCCGAGTGCGTAAAGCGACCGTAGGCGCGGGTTTTCGGCGGATTGGTGGTATTGCCATCCCAGGAGACAGACAGCTCCGGATAGACAAATTTGCCCTGGGCACGCGTCAGGGTATCGGGTAGCGAGCCATCCTCTATATACAGGCCAATAGCGTCGCGTAGCGCATTGACCGACTGCTCATACAGCGCGTCAAGCTTCTCCAGCGCCTGTTCAGGCGTTAAACCTTCACCCATGTTATGCATCGTTATCTCCTTGTTCGCAGGTGTGCTGACATAAACGATAGTATGTCACAGGAATATGAAACAAAAGGGTGGGATAATTTCATACTTTAGCGACGTTCTGCCTGCCTATACTCCTGTGATCGATCGCTGCCGGATCTCCTTTGATGTCGATTATAGAACGTCTCTTTACTATTCAGCATGGAAGCCAGAAGAGCGTGGCGCTATTCCTGTTGGTTACGCTCTCCCTTCAAGCTCATTATGCCTACGGTCACTACCCGCCGGATCCCCCTGCGGAGTGTAGCAGTAGCCTGGATGAGGCAGGGCGCGGGCGCTGCCTGCTGGATCGCGTTTACCAGGCTGGCGATGGGGTCGCCGAGGCCGGTTTAGACGGAGCGGTATACCGTCAGCAGGCGGGTGCCGCGCTAACGCAAATAGAAGAGATGGCTGCGCCACCGGCCTTGCTGGTGGCGGAAGCGCGTTTCGCCTGGGCCTGGGCCAACGATGCGGATAACCGTGCCTTTACGGAAGCGGTAAGCGAAGAAGCGGATAGGCTTACCGTTTTGCACTACCAGCGGGTCTGCTTTCCGCCTCATCCAGAGACGGCCAGCGCTGACCTCAATATCGCCCAGTTGCTGTGTACCGTTGCGAGGCAGCGTATCCATCTGTTGGAAAATGGCCTCGATCACGCTCTGCCGGAGGGAGCCGGTATGAAGGCGATACTGGGGTTTATTGCGCGCTACCCGCTAATGAAAAGCGAGGCGGGGCTGGATGAGGCTAACCTGCGTCTGGCGCGACGGTTAGTGGTGCTGGGGCTGGGATTCGCTTCAGCCGAGCGGGCAGGAACACAGTTCAAACAGGCGGCGGGGCTTGCTTTTCTGATGCTGTCAGTGGCTGAGGCCCAGCGCGATCCGCCGGATCGCGAGGCGGTTGCCTTCGCGGCCGGTATCGTTCAGCTTGTTGATCTGGCCCGGCCTGCGGATCGTCCCCGGCAGGATTACAACATTAAGCTGGTCGCCTTAAGCCACCGTCTGGTGACTGAAGCATTCCCGCCGGAAAGCCGCGTCGTCGTCAATAGCGACCAGCTGCAAACGGATATGGATATCGATATTGCGCTAAATCCTGTCTATCCACCGGCTATGCGCAGCGCGGCGGCAGAAGAGGCGAAAGCGCTAGTAGAGAGTCTGACCCAGAATGCCGTGCAGCAGCGGGAGTATGCCACACAGCGCGAGCAGCTAGAGGTGGTGCAAACGCTTTTTGAGCGGCTGGAGCACTATAATCCAGAGCCAGAGCCAGAGCCAGAGCCAGAACAGCCCTCGCAGTTTGCCGCCGTCTGCCCTATTGAGATATAAAAAAACCGGCCAGAGCGGCCGGTTTAGGTATCAGATTTTGCAGGCGTCGCCGCAGTCATCATCGGCGATAATCGCCTGCGCTTTTTTATCAGCGTCATCCAGACGTTCCGCATTGCGCTCCTGCGCTTCTTCAAGCCCGGCAAACTCCAGGTTGTCGAGATCAATTTCCATTAGCTACCCCTTTTTAAAGCCGATTGAATGCACACTGTAGCATTATATGCCATCCGCCTGGGATGGCGAGAAATGCTCACCCCCAGTTGAATCAGGCCTCCTTGGGCCAGCGCTGCATCGCAACGGGGAATGGCGTTGCCTCTGGCTGGGCTGGAGTTCTTACCACCAGGCTAGGCAGGGCCAGCTCAATCTCATTTTCATTCAGCTTTTCAATAATGCGGATATTGATCTCCTGTTGGATATCCATGTACTTGTTGTAATCCGCCGTATTGACGATATGCACGACCTCAAAGGTCAGGCGATCCGCATTAAACGCCAGCAGGTGGGCGCGGTCGAACTTCGTCTCGCCGACCTCGTTAATGATGGTTTTAACCATATCACCTATGATGCGCAGCTTTTCCGGTGGGGTACCGAGCGCCACACCAAAGGTGAAAACGATACGGCGGGTCTGCATACGCTTGTAGTTATGAATGGTCTGTTGCAGCAGCTGGGCATTAGCGCAGACGATCTGCTCTCCGCTGAGGCTGCGTATACGGGTCGTTTTGAGCCCGATGTGCTCAATGGTACCGGCCACGTCGTTGAACACCACAAAGTCGCCAATCTCAAAGGGCTTATCGAAGCCGATCGACAGGGAAGCAAAAACATCGCTCAGCACGGTCTGTACTGCCAGCGCGATGGCAATACCGCCGACGCCAAGGCTGGCAACCAGAGCGGTAATATCGACGCCAATATTCGCCAGAATCGACAGCAGCATCATCGACCAGACAATCACGCGCAGGATCATGCCCAGAATGACCATCGTCACCGGGTTTTTATTCGATCCTGGCGCATAGAGCAGATGGCGCATCCAGGACTGCACGCCCTGATCGAGCCAGATAGCAATCTGGATAGCGATAACAAAGAACCAGATGTGGGACACCGTCGAGAACAGGCGATCGGGGAGGTCGACGAAGCGCAGGCTGAACAAAAAAGCGGCAATAAAGAGAAGGAGCTTGTTGGTTCGCTTCAATATATCGAACGCGATAAAGCGAGAGTGGGTGCTGTTTCCCTCTTTTTTACTGGCCTGCTGAATGGTTTTATACACAAAGCTCAGCAGCCGGTTTGTCAGCCAATAGGTAATCAACGTGACAAAGAAGACGATAGCCAGATTGATCCAAAACGCGGGTGACATCAACACCGTAACTATATTGAGTCGTGCCAAATACTCCATTTTACCTCCAGTCTATAGCGCAAGAACACTAGAGTATAGACGCCATGAATCAGAGGTCAGCATTGAAATAGTAAACGGGTAAGATGAGATACGGGAAGCAAAACTGAAGAAAAAGCACCAAATCACAGGAAGTGATTTGGTGCGTCCGAGTGGACTCGAACCACCGACCCCCACCATGTCAAGGTGGTGCTCTAACCAACTGAGCTACGGACGCACTAAGGAGATGGTGCGTTCAATTGGACTCGAACCAACGACCCCCACCATGTCAAGGTGGTGCTCTAACCAACTGAGCTATGAACGCAACGTTGTGTGTGACAACGGGGACGAATATTAGCGGCAGGTGGCGGTCGTGGCAAGCAGAAAAAAGCAGTTTTATCACTGCTTTCACGCGATTGCAGAACTTTTATACATAAAGCTCACATTGCATTGAAGCATAAGGATGATTTTTAATCATAAATCCTTTTGCACTCTCTTTAGACGGCGATAAAACCGCCATCGACAAACAGCTCTTCGCCACCCACGAAGCTGCTCTCTTCGGAGGCCAAAAACAGCACCGCTTTAGAAACCTCCTCGGGCTGGGCCAGCCTGCCGAATGGCGTCGTCTGCTGCATCCACTCCTCAGCGCCAGTATTGCTATCCAGATAGGCCTGCATGGCAGGGGTCATCACCATGCCCGGCGACACCGCATTAACGCGAATACCCCGGCTTTTCAGGTCAGTTGTCCAGGTTCGGGCGAATGAGCGGATTGCGGCTTTTGTAGCGCTATAAACTGAGAGGCCAGCAATACCGGTACTCCCCGCAACCGAGCCAGCGAGCACAACCGCACCGCCAGCAGACATCAGGGGTAAGGCTTTTTGTACGGTCAAGACCGTGCCCTTAACGTTAATAGCAAATACGCGGTCTAAGTGATCCTCATCGATACTGCCGATGGGCGCAGATTCGGACACCCCGGCATTGGCGAAGACCACATCAATACGGCCATGATCCTCCGCTATTTTTGCATAGAGCCTGTCAAGGTCCGCACCCAGGCTGACGTCCCCCTGAATGCCTACGGCACCGTTACCGATCTCGTTGAGCGCTTCATCAAGGCGCTCCTGACGACGACCGGTGATATAGACGTGCGCGCCTTCTGCCGCAAACATCTTCGCTGTCGTCAAACCGATACCGTCGCTACCACCGGTGATCGCCACGACCTTTTTTTCGAATCTCATCGCCATAAATAGTCTCGCTCTTGATTAAGTGGAGGGTTGCTCCATTTATTATGTGGAGTTATCCTCCATTTAGCAAGCATCACAGGAGAAAAAAGAGTTGGCTCACGAACCCCCATTGCGCGCCGATGCGCAGCGAAACAAAACGCGGATCCTCGCTGCGGCCGAGGAGATTTTTTATGAAAGGGGTGCAGGCGTCTCGTTAGAAGATGTCGCGAAGCGTGCTGGCGTCGGCATCGGCACGCTCTATCGACGCTTCCCGACCCGTGAAGCGCTGCTGGCGGCGGCGTATAGCGATCGGTTTCTGGCTTTATCAGAGGCCAGCCGGGTAAGAGCCCCTTCGCTTGATCCGCTGGATGCGTTGCGGTTGTATCTCGAAGAGCTCGTCCAGTATACCAATGTCTACCGTGGCATTGCGGCGTCGCTCGGCACCGTTCTTCAGATCGGAACGCCTGGGTGTGTTGCAACCCGCGAGGAGGGGACGCGACTTTTGCAGAATGGACAAGCGGCAGGCGCAGTTCGGAGTGATATCAGCTTTGATGACCTGGTGTGTATCGCAACGGCCATTTCACTGGCCACTGAGCAAGACAGCGCCCCGCAACCGCATATTGCGCATCTGGTCGGTCTCTTTCTGCATGGCATTGCCTTGCGCTAGTGGCGCGTTTAAACCGCAGATAAAAAAGCCGCCCGTAGGCGGCTAGTCGTGAATTAACGCGCGGCGCGCTGGAGGATCACGCTGGAAGGCTGACGCTGCAGGAAGCGCATCCGCAGCATCATCAGGATCGCCGCCGAGGTCAGGCCGATAATAAAGCCCATCCAGAAGCCCGCCGGACCCATGCGATCGACTACCAGATCGGTCAGCGCCAGGACGTAGCCGCTCGGTAGGCCCAGCACCCAGTAGGCGGTGAAGGTGATAAAAAAGATCGAGCGAGTATCTTTATAGCCACGCAGAATGCCGCTGCCCACCACCTGAATAGAGTCAGAGATCTGATAGATTGCCGCCAGCAGCATCAGCTGTGCCGCCAGGTGCACTACCTCGGGGTTATCGTTGTAGAGCAGGGCAATATGCTCCCGCAGCGATACGGTAAAGATCGCGGTAAGCACCGCCATGCACACGCCAACGCCCAAACCCGTTCGCGCGGCGGTCTGCGCCTCCAGGGTTGAGCCCTGTCCAAGGCGGAAACCGACGCGGATGGTCACCGCCGCCGCCAGCGACATCGGCAGGACAAACATCAGCGAGCTAAAGTTAAGGGCGATCTGGTGCCCTGCCACGTCAACGATGCCCAGCGGGGAGACCAGCAGCGCGACCACGGCAAACAGCGTCACTTCAAAGAAGAGCGCCAGCGCGATCGGCAGGCCAAGCTGCACCAGACGTTTAAGGACGCTGAAGTCGGGCCCGGCAACGTGCTGGTCCTGGCGAATATCGCGCATGGAGCGGGCGCGTTTGATGTAGGAGAGCATACAGATAAACATCACCCAGTAGACCGCCGCGGTGGCGACGCCACAGCCGACGCCGCCCAGCTCCGGCATGCCGAAGTGACCGTAGATAAAGATATAGTTAACCGGAATATTCACCAGCAGGCCAATAAAGCCAAACACCATGCCGGGCTTGGTCTTGGCCAACCCCTCGCACTGGTTACGCGCCACCTGGAAGAAGAGGTAGCCCGGTGCGCCGCAGAGCAGGGCGCGGAGGTAGCGTACGGCTTTATCCGCCAGCTCGGGATCAATGTTGTGCATGGCATGAATAATATGACCGGCATTCCAGAGGACGATCATAATGAATACCGAGACAAAGCCAGCCAGCCAGAATCCCTGACGCACCTGTTGCGCAATGCGGTCCCGACGACCTGAACCGTTAAGCTGAGCGATAACCGGCGTCAGGGCCAGCAGCAGGCCGTGACCAAAGAGAATGGCCGGAAGCCAGATAGAGGTTCCGATCGCGACGGCCGCCATGTCGGTGGCGCTGTAGCCGCCCGCCATGACCGTATCCACAAATCCCATCGCGGTTTGCGCTACTTGCGCAAGGATCACCGGGATAGCCAGCGCCAGCAGCTGGCGTGCTTCGATATAATACTTCTGCACGGAAACACCTGTATATTGTTGTTATAGGAAAGCATGAAAAAGCCGCCGTAACAGGCAGCAAGAAGAAATTGCAGGATAAATAGCCAGACCATTGTAACGGGGAACAGCGAATATGCCAGAGAAAAAACAGCCTGAATGGGTGCAGCGCTGGCAACCTCTTTTTCCACCTGTTATTGTGCAATTATCAAAACGGCTTGCGCCGAATTAATGGTTACAGGAGTTGTAGGCATGTTTACTGGTATTGTACAGGGCACGGCAAAAATCGTGTCCATTGATGAAAAACCCAACTTCCGCACCCACGTCGTCGAGCTGCCGGAGGCGATGCTGCCGGGGCTGGAGACCGGTGCGTCTGTGGCGCATAACGGCTGCTGCCTGACCGTCACCAGCATCAACGGCCCGCTGGTGAGCTTTGACCTGATGAAAGAGACGCTGCGTATTACCAACCTTGGCGAGCTGAGCGTTGGCAGCGAGGTGAACGTTGAGCGAGCTGCGAAGTTCAGCGATGAAATTGGCGGCCATCTGATGTCGGGGCATATTATTACCACCGCCGAGGTGGTGAAAATTCTGGCCTCTGAAAATAACCGTCAAATCTGGTTTAAAGTTCAGGACGCCAACCTGATGAAATATATTCTTTATAAAGGCTACGTTGGCGTGGATGGTATTAGCCTGACGGTGGGTGAGGTTACGCCGACGCGTTTCTGTGTGCATCTGATCCCCGAAACGCTGGAGCGCACCACGCTGGGCAATAAAAAGCTGGGCCACAGGGTAAATATTGAGATCGACCCGCAGACCCAGGCGATTGTGGATACGGTAGAGCGCGTGCTGGCCAGTCGTGAAGCAGCGATGATTGCCGCCTCGGTCAGCGGCAGCGAAGAGTAATCAACAAAAAACCCCGGCGCGCCGGGGTTTTTCATCAGGATGTATTAGCGCGCCACGCGTAGGCCGTTTTCGACGCCGCGGCTAAACACCACCTGCCAAAGTTGAATATCCCGCGCACGAAACGCACCGGCACAGGCGTTCAGATAGTAGCTAAACATGCGCTTAAAGCGTTCAGAGTAGTTATCGGCAATTTCCGGCCATGTCGCCATGAAACGCTCGTGCCAGGCCATCAGAGTGGTATCGTAATCGGCACCAAAGTTATGCCAGTCCTCCATAATAAAATGGGGCTCGCTGGCATTGGCAATCTGGCGTACCGACGGCAGGCAGCCGTTGGGGAAGATATACTTATCGATCCACGGGTCAACGTGATGGTCGGTTTTTTTCGAGCCAATGGTATGGAGCAGGAACAGGCCGTCGGGCTTGAGGTTGCGATCGACCACCTCAAAATAGGTGGCATAGTTTTTGGGACCCACGTGCTCAAACATGCCTACCGAGACCACGCGGTCAAACTGATCTTTAAGATCGCGGTAATCCTGAAGCAGGATGGTCACATCCAGCCCTTCGCAGCGCGCCTGGGCCATCTTTTGCTGCTCTGCTGAAATAGTCACGCCGGTCACGCTGACGCCGTAGTTTTTAGCCATAAACCAGGCCAGACCACCCCAGCCACAGCCGATATCCAACACGCGCATGCCCGGTTGCAGCTGCAGTTTTTCACAGATGAGACGCAGCTTGGCCTCCTGCGCCTCTTCCAGCGTCTGGGCCTCTTTCCAGTAGGCGCATGAGTACTGCATATAGGGATCGAGCATGCGGCTAAAGAGATCGTTACCGAGATCGTAGTGCTCTTTACCCACAATCCAGGCACGCTTCTGGGTTTGCAGGTTAAGCACTCGCGCCGCGGCGATACGCAGCGTATCTTTGATATGGCGCGGCATCTGGTCTTCCAGCCCGGCACGGAGCACTTTACTGAAGAACATATCTAGCCGGTCACACTCCCACCAGCCGTCCATATAGCTCTCGCCCAGCCCAAGCGAGCCCTCTTTTAACACGCGCTTAAAAAAACGGGGGTTTTTCACCTGGATATCCGACGGGGCGGTACCGTTGACGTTGATCCCCGCGCGGCTTAACAGTTCGTTTGCGATACGGAACCAGTTATCGCTCTGTATGTTGACTTCTTCTATACACGATGAACTCATAGCTTCTCCATCACCCTATGTGATCAGAACCTTCAAACAGCGTAGACGCTTTTAATGGTTTGTGAGAAATCCCACGGAACGGGCCGTGAGCTTGATATCCGACGTAGAACAGAGGAAGGGAGATAGCCCTTGCCGAAAATGCCGTCCATGGAAGAACAGGCGTACTCCGACGCCTGTTAATGCATAGTTTTTTTTACTATTAAGAATTATCGAATTGAGTATAGGCCGCAAAAACGGGTCGTTCAACCCATTATGATTAGTTAACTAATTATTTTACGGCCTGTTTTTGCACCCAATAGCCCAGCCCGGCAAGCAGCACGGTCAACAGCATCACGCTGGTCGTGGTGAGCAATGGCGTTGCGATAAGCGTTGAGACCAGCAGGCTGGCGAAAAAGCAGAGGCCCAGCTGGAGGGTATTTTGCAGCGCCGCCGCACGTCCTGCGCCCTGTGGAAACGGGCTCAGCGCCTGGGCCACAACAATGGGATAGATCGCACCGTTAGCCATCGCCATGACGCAGAACGGGGCCAGCAGCAGGGTTAATGAAACCTGCGGAATAAATGAGGCCAGCCAGACGGCAACCACGCTCAGCGCATAGAGCGCCAGCAGCCAGGGCAGCATGCGTGGCCCCTGCCAGCGTTGCAGCGCGGCGCGACAGCCGTAGCCACCCAGCAGAAAGGCAATGGTCTGCGGGACGTAGCTCAACCCAATCGCCGTAGGACCATAGCCCAGCGCGCTGAGGATAAACGGCGAGCCGGTAAGCCAGGCGAAAAAGCTGGCCGAGCAGGCGGCGTAGATGGTGACGTTTCCACAGTAAAAGCGAGAGCGTAACAGCAGCCCAAAGGTAACGGGTGTCGTGTGCGAAGGGTGCTTTTTCACCGGTGTTTTAAGGCGCAGGGCAGGCAGCATCAGCAGCAGCGTGATGACAAACAGCACCATGAAGATGGTCTGCCAGTGGGAGTGGGCAAGGATCCAGCTTCCTAGCAGCGGCGCGAGGGCGGGTGACAATCCTACCAGCGGCATGATGGTGGCAAAAATGCGGTTAACCCGCTGCGCCGGATAATAGTCCGTTACCAGCGTCTGCCAGCTGACCGCTGCGGCACAGACTCCCACGGCCTGAACAAAACGCAGCACCAGCAGCGCGGTACCGTCGCGAACCCACAGCATGCCGAGGCAGCCGAAAGCAAACAGCCCCAGTCCGCAGAGCAGTATCGGCCTGCGGCCGAAGCGATCGGAGAGCGGGCCCCATACCAGTTGGGCAAGGGCGAAACCGGCCAGAAACAGGCTCAGGCTGGCGCTTACGGCCGATGCAGGCGTGTTGAGATCCTGCTGAATAGCGGTAAACGCTGGCAGATACATATCCGTTGCCAGAAAGCCCAGCACGCTTAATCCCGCCAGCCAGACTAAAAATCCTTTACCAGGTATCATCATCACTCCTTCTTATTATCTTTTACACGACAGGTGAACAGCACAGATCACAAAGCGGCAAAGTGTAGGCAGTGCATTACCGCTTGTGAAACGGTAATATTTGCGCGGTGCATTCAAATTTTTTGCAGGCAGAATATGTGGTCTGATTACTCCCTTGAAGTGGTAGATACCGTCGCCCGTACCGGCAGCTTTAGCGCCGCCGCCCAGGAGCTGCACCGCGTTCCCTCCGCTATCAGCTACACGGTTCGTCAGCTGGAAGAGTGGCTTGCCGTGCCGTTGTTCGAACGACGTCATCGGGATGTCGTATTGACCCCCGCCGGCAGCTGGTTTTTGCAGGAGGGGCGGTCTGTCATCAAAAAAATGCAGGTCACCCGCCAGCAGTGCCAGCAGATAGCCAACGGCTGGCGCGGCCAGCTCGCTATTGCCGTAGATAATATTGTACGTCCCGAGCGCACTCGGCAGATGATCGTCGACTTCTACCGCCACTTTTCAGACGTGGAGCTGCTGGTGTCGAAAGAGGTATTTAATGGCGTCTGGGATGCGCTGGCCGATGGGCGCGTGGAGCTGGCCATCGGGGCAACCCAGGCCATACCGGTGGGCGGGCGCTTTGCCTTTCGCGATATGGGGATGCTCAACTGGCGCTGCGTGGTGGCCGCTCATCACCCGCTGGCGGGCAGACATGGCCCGCTAAGTGACGATCTCCTGCGCGGCTGGCCATCGCTGGTGTGGGAAGATACTTCCCGTCTGCTGCCCAAAAGGATCACCTGGCTGCTGGACAACCAGCGGCGAATGGTGGTGCCGGACTGGACCTCTTCAGCAGAGTGCCTGAGCGCCGGACTGTGTATCGGTATGGTGCCGGGGCATTTTGCGCGACCGTGGCTCGATCGCGGTGAGTGGGTGGAGCTCCAGCTGGAAGAGTCGTTTCCGGATGCTGCCTGCTGCCTGACCTGGCAGCAAAACGATAACTCGCCTGCGCTGGGCTGGCTGCTGGACTATTTAGGTGATAGCGAAACGCTTAATCGAGAGTGGCTGCGGGAGCCGGAGTAATCGGCTCCCGAGGTTTGTAGCGGTGCAATCTTAACGGCGATAGTCGCGGAAGGGACCGTCAGCGACCGAGCGGCGCTCGATCAGGCGAGGATGAACCTCAATCGACTGGGATTCCTCACGCTTATTCACGATGCGATCCATCAGCATATTAAAGGCGGTTTCCCCCAGCGAGTCTTTGGGCTGGTGGATGGTGGTCAGCGCAGGGGTGAAGAACCGGGCGTTACGCACGTTATCATAGCCGATCAGCGAGACATCCTGCGGCACGCGCAGGCCCATCTCATCAACGGCGCAGAGCGCACCCATCGCCATCACATCGCCGCCGCAGAACACGGCAGTAGGGCGGTGGGACTGGGAGAGGATCTGCTGCATCGCGCGGTAACCGGATTCAGGTTCAAAGTCGCCCTGTACAATCCAGTTCTCCGGCACGCTGATCAGCGCCTCTTCCATGGCTTTCATAAAGCCAGCCAGACGACCCGCGCCGGTATTGCGCTCAAGGGGGCCCGGGATCACGCCAATCTCACGATGGCCACGCTCGACCAAATAGCGACCCGCCATATACCCGCCTTCAAAGGCGTTATCGATCACCGAGTCGGTAAAGTCTGCTTTTGCCTCGCCCCAGTCCATCACGACCATAGGGATATGGCGGTACTCCTCCAGCATACTCAGCAGCGGGGCTGGGTACTCAGAACACATCACCAGCAGGCCATCGACGCGCTTCTGCGCCATCATCGACAGATAGGCACCCTGCTTCTCCAGGTTGTTCCAGGCATTACCCAGGATAAGGGTGTAGCCTTTCTGGAAACAGTTTTTTTCTACCGCCTCGATAATCTCGGCAAAGTAGGGCGCTTCGCTGCTGGTCGCCAGCAGGCCGATCGATTTGGTATGGTTAACCTTCAGGCTACGGGCCACGGCGCTGGGTGAGTAGTGCAGCTCTTTAATGGCTGCCCATACCGCGTTACGCGTCTCTTCTGCCACAAAGCGGGTTTTGTTAATAACATGTGATACGGTTGTGGTGGAAACGTTTGCTCGTTTCGCTACGTCTTTTATAGTTGCCATTCAATGTCACTCCAAACCACGACGTAAGCTCCTGAAAATAGTGTAGGTAAACGTTTGCCTCTACTCAGCCTGCACGCAACGTTTGGGGATGCGATTCGCCGGGAAAACGACACGGAACGTCAGGAGGGGTCTATGGCCGGTACGCGAATAAATTTAGCGTGGAATTTTGTCTTATCTTGATGAAAAGGGGAAGCGTTAAAACGCATATCACCCCAAATCAAAGAAGATTTTTGCCCATAAATGTGTAAAAATGCGCAAGCTCACTTTTTGTGGGGTAATAAGAATGGAGAGAAATTGATGAGTGCAGATCTGAAGTTTTCCCTGATGACCACCGTTGTTGTGCTGGGCCTGATTGTTGCCGGTGCGCTGACCGCTGCGTTAAATTGATTTAGTATGAGGGAGAGTCCTCTCCCTCTGCTTGTTGCCCCCCGCTATTCCCCGGCTAATTGTTAGCAAAATGGCAATAAACTTTTGTTAGTTTGATAACTTCTGTTTTTTTGTGATAAATGTCATGCTTTTGGCTTCTGTGACGGTGTCGCCTGTCGACACGGCAATTCTGGAGTCAAAATATGAAAATCAACTTTCCCCTGCTGGCCCTGGCGATTGGGGCATTTGGCATCGGTACCACCGAGTTCTCCCCGATGGGCCTGCTGCCGACAATCGCCCGTGGGGTAGATGTCTCTATACCGGCAGCGGGAATGCTCATTAGCGCCTACGCCATTGGCGTGATGGTGGGGGCCCCGCTGATGACGCTGCTGCTCTCCCATCGCGCCCGCCGTAGCGCGCTGATCTTCCTGATGGCTATCTTTACCCTGGGCAACGTGCTGTCCGCACTCTCTCCTGACTACACCACCCTGATGCTGTCGCGCATTATCACCAGTCTTAACCACGGCGCCTTCTTTGGCCTGGGATCGGTGGTGGCGGCCAGCGTCGTGCCTAAAGAGAAGCAGGCCAGCGCGGTGGCAACCATGTTTATGGGGCTGACCATCGCCAACATCGGTGGCGTACCGGCGGCGACCTGGCTGGGTGAAACCATCGGCTGGCGAATGTCGTTTCTTGCCACGGCGGGCCTCGGCGTGATCGCCATGCTGAGCCTGTTCTTCTCCCTGCCAAAAGGCAGCGCCGGGCAGCGTCCGGATGTGCGTAAAGAGCTGGCCGTGCTGGTGCGTCCGCAGGTTCTGTCGGCTTTACTGACCACCGTGCTGGGCGCGGGGGCGATGTTTACGCTCTATACCTACATCGCACCGGTACTGCATGAGATCGCTCATGCCACGCCGCTGTTTGTTACTGCAATGCTGGTGCTGATTGGGGTTGGCTTCTCCATCGGCAATTACCTCGGCGGCAAGCTGGCGGATCGCTCAGTAAGCGGCACCCTTAAAGGCTTTTTCCTGCTGCTGATCGTTATCATGCTGGCCATTCCGCTTCTGGCCCGTAGCGAGCTGGGCGCGGCGGTGAGCATGATCATCTGGGGTGCAGCGACCTTTGCCGTGGTGCCACCGCTGCAAATGCGCGTGATGCGCGTGGCCCATGAAGCGCCAGGCCTGTCGTCATCCGTTAATATCGGAGCCTTTAACCTGGGCAATGCGCTGGGTGCAGCGGCAGGTGGGGCGGTGATCTCCGGCGGGCTGGGGTATAGCGTGGTACCCGTTACCGGGGCGCTGATTGCAGTGCTGGCGCTGTTGCTGGTGCTGGTCTCTGGACGTAGCAAAACCGAACGCGAATACGCGGTGGAGTGACCCTAAAGAAAGTGTCCTGCCGCAGACCGGCAGGACGCTGAATTAACGAAGCGTTTTAGAGGTCATCACCCGGCGCGCACCCACGTAGTGGCGCTGCCAGTAATCTTCGCTCAGGGAGGTGATCTGAATATCCTGGCCGCTGCGCGGAGACTGGATGAATTTACCGTTCCCGACGTAGACGCCGACGTGATCGGCAGTGCCACGGCCCTGGGTGCGGAAGAAGACCAGATCGCCGCTCTGTAACTCACCGGTGTCGACCGGGGAAGCATCGCGCAGGTGATACATCTCATTGGCCGTGCGTGGGATGCGGAACTTGACCAGATCTTTATAGGCGTAATAGACCAGACCGCTGCAGTCAAAACCGGTACGCGGGGAGGAGCCACCCCAGCGATAGGGCTTGCCGATCTGATTCATCAGTTTATTCATGGCGGTTTTCTGTGCTTTTTGCATCCGCGCCTTATGCAGATCCGCCAGCGTCTCTGGCTTATCGCCTTTTACCTTCACGCAGCGAGTCTTGTGGCCTTTACGCGCGGTGCACTTTTCCGCTAAAGCGACGGAGGCAATCTTGTCTGGGCTGGTTTTCGTGCGGCGAGAGGCGACTTTGCTGGCTTTCGCGCTGTTTGATGCGCGCTTGGTGCTGGAGGAGGCAGTTTTAGCGGTGCTTGCCTTTGTACTGGTTTTTTTCGTTGTGTTTTTTGCAGTGCCACTGCTTTTCTTTGAAGTCTTTTGGTTAGTGCTTTTACTCTTTCGCTCTGATGCTTTTGCCAAATGCGTTTTTTGCACGGCAGAGGGCCGCGCCTGTTCTGATGCCCCGGCCAGCGGCGAGAACGTCAGCGAGGCAAACACTAAAGCACAGAGCGTGATCGAGATTTTATTTATCCGCGCCACTGAGCAATCCCCTGAGTCAGTCAAGTAACGAATACGACATGCGTGTGATTTACAAAACTCGTCGATTCTAAAGCATAAAATGGCAAAAAGTTAATAAACTTTTTGCATCACGGCTCTGTTTCGTTAGCAAGCGCAAAAAAAAGCAGCAGTTATCCCGCTTTAACGCTCACGAGATGACCAGTTGTGATGCCCCTGGCGCTAAGCAGCACAATTTTTACGGCAACTTTACCCTTCAGGCGATAAACTAACGGTTGGTGAACAAAATGTTATTTTACCTGCTGGTGTGAAAAGCTAGAATGTCACACCACGCCGTAAGACGTTAAGGAAGTAAGACAATGAGCACAACCGTAGAGAAAATTCAGCAGCAGATCGCTGAAAACCCGATCCTTCTGTATATGAAAGGCTCCCCTAAGCTGCCGAGCTGCGGCTTCTCCGCCCAGGCCGTGCAGGCGCTCTCCGCGTGCGGCGAGCGTTTTGCCTATGTTGATATCCTGCAGAACCCGGACATCCGCGCTGAGCTGCCAAAGTATGCTAACTGGCCGACCTTCCCACAGCTGTGGGTTGACGGCGAACTGGTTGGCGGCTGCGATATCATCATCGAGATGTATCAGCGCGGCGAGCTGCAGACGCTGATCAAAGAGACGGCGGCAAAGTACAAAACCGAAGAACCTGACGCAGAGTAAGCGTTACCGCCTGCATAAAAGCCTTTCAAACAGATGAAGCCAGACAGTGAAATAACTGCCTGGCTTTTTTTACATCCTTTGGTGCATTTATATCGGTAGTAAAAAAATACCGCATAATATTTCCGCTTGTTTCAATTTTAAATATTTTTACTTATGTCACTGTCAAATTCCTAATTTTCTAAAGTACCGCTTTATTTGCTTTACCCTGAGCTAAATTAGGCGTAATTATTAGTACGCCTATTTATCCTGGCAGAAATATATCTTGTCAGAGCATCAATTAATTCAGGGGGTAAATGTATATGTCTGATTCATTTCAGAACGAGATACCGCGTGCGCGCGTCAATATAAAGCTGGATCTGGTCACGGGAGGCGCGCAGAAAAAAGTAGAGCTTCCGCTAAAGCTCCTGAGCGTGGGTGACTTCAGTAATGGTAAGGCTGAGGGCTCACTTTCCGAGCGAGAGAAGATAAATATTAATAAAAACAATTTTAACAGCGTGCTGGCGGATCTTAATCCCGCCATCAATCTCACCGTCAGAAACACCCTTGCGGACGACGGTTCGGAAGAAAACGTGCAGCTCTCCTTCCAGAATATGAAAGATTTTGAACCCGAGGCGGTGGCGCGCCAGATACCCCAGCTTCGGGCTATGCTCTCCATGCGTAACCTGTTACGCGATTTGAAATCCAATCTGCTCGATAACGTCACTTTCCGAAAAGAACTTGAAGTCATTTTAAAAGACCCGGCGCTTTCTGATGAGTTGCGCAGTGAACTGAATGCGCTCGCGCCGACGCGCGCTTAATTATTAGATCTTCTTTTAATGAATATAAAGACGAGTAAAAGATAATGTCAGTGAATAATGAATCGCACCATCTGGCGAATAGCGCCACTGCTGTAAAAACAGAGTCTCACGGTGGGGTATATGCCTCGTTGTTTGAAAAAATCAATTTAACGCCGGTAGCCGAACTCGGTGATGTCAACGGGTTTGATGATAATAGCGTGATGGCCGAAACCTCTGCGGATGCGCGCGTCACTGCGGCAGTAAAAGTCTTTATGCAGTGTCTGCAAAAATCCGGCCAGACGGTAGAGAAGCTGGATAAAACCATCCTCGACCACCATATTGCAGAGCTGGATTTCCAGATCGGCCGACAGCTTGATGAGGTCATGCACCATGAAGATTTTCAGCGCACGGAGAGCATCTGGCGGGGGCTGAAATCGCTGGTGGATAAAACCGACTTTCGCCAGAACGTGAAGCTGGAACTGCTCGATTTGTCGAAAGATGAGCTGCGTCAGGACTTTGAGGACGCCCCGGAGATCATTCAGAGCGGATTGTATAAGCAAACCTATATTGCGGAGTACGACACCCCCGGCGGAGAGCCCATTGCTGCGGTGATCTCGGCCTATGAGTTCGATGCCTCCGCGCAGGATGTGGCGCTAATGCGTAACATTTCGAAGGTGTCCGCCGCCGCCCACATGCCGTTTATTGGTTCCGCCGGGCCGGCCTTCTTCTTAAAAGAGAATATGGAGCAGGTCGCGGCCATCAAGGATATCGGCAACTACTTTGACCGGGCCGAATACATCAAATGGAAATCCTTCCGCGAAACTGATGATTCTCGTTACCTCGGTCTGGTGATGCCGCGCGTGCTGGGGCGTCTGCCGTACGGCCCGGATACCGTGCCGGTGCGCAGCTTCAACTATGTTGAGCAGGTCAAAGGCCCGGATCACGACAAATACCTGTGGACCAACGCCTCGTTCGCCTTCGCCGCCAACATGGTAAAAAGCTTTATCAACAACGGCTGGTGCGTGCAGATCCGTGGCCCACAGGCCGGCGGGGCCGTGCAGGACCTGCCCATCCATCTGTATGACCTCGGCACCGGCAACCAGGTGAAGATCCCCTCTGAGGTAATGATCCCGGAAACCCGCGAGTTTGAATTTGCCAACCTCGGTTTCATCCCGCTCTCCTACTACAAGAACCGCGACTACGCCTGCTTCTTCTCGGCAAACTCCACCCAAAAACCGGCGCTGTATGACACGGCGGATGCCACGGCCAACAGCCGCATCAATGCCCGCCTGCCGTACATCTTCCTGCTGTCGCGTATTGCGCATTACCTGAAGCTTATCCAGCGCGAAAACATCGGCACCACCAAGGATCGCCGCCTGCTTGAGCTGGAGCTCAACACCTGGGTACGCGGTCTGGTGACCGAGATGACCGATCCAGGCGATGCGCTACAGGCCTCACATCCGCTGCGCGATGCAAACGTGGTGGTGGAAGATATCGAGGACAACCCCGGTTTCTTCCGCGTGAAGCTCTACGCGGTGCCGCATTTCCAGGTGGAAGGGATGGACGTCAACCTGTCGCTGGTCTCTCAGATGCCGAAGGCGAAAGCGTAAGGCACAGGAGGTGCGATGAAGACAGAACGACCGCTATGGGCAAGGGGACAGATGATCTCGCCGCAGCATTTTCAGCATCAGGCGGCGCTTACCGCCTGGTCCGCAGAGAGTATCGCCCGGATGGGGGCGCTGAATCCGTGGGGAGTACAGCATGTGGAGTTTGACGCCTCTCTGCTGGCGCAGGGACGGTTGAAAGCCAGCCATCTGCATGTGCGCCTTGCCGACGGCACCCTTATCGATACCGATAATGTGGATCCCTTGCCGCCGGTACTTGTGCTTCCCGAACGCAGCGAGCTGACGGTGGTGCTGGCGTTACCGCATGAGCATGAAAATGGCAGCAACTACCTGCGTCCTGAAGAGAAACCGGAGCGCCCGGTGCGCTGGCGACTTGGCTGGCGGCAGGTACGTAACCGCTATGGCGACGACAGCCGCCAAATAGCGGTGATGCTGCCGGAACTGACGCTGCGCGCGGCGGACGAGGATAACGCTAACTACCAGACGGTGCCCGTGGCCCGCCTGTTTCGTGACAATCAGGGCAACTGGTTGCAGGACAGCGCCTTTATCCCACCGCTGTTGAGCATTCAGGCCAGCCGCTGGCTGCTGGATCGGCTGGAACAGTTACTGAGTCAGCTGCGCATTCGCCTGCATCGCCTGATGGCGATGCGCCGAGAGAGCAACGAGCGGATGGCGGATTTTGCGGTGGCGGACGTGTCGCTGTTCTGGCTGCTGAATGCCCTGAACCATGCGGAGCCGGTGCTGAGTCATTTTGCACGCCATCCGCAGGTTCATCCCGAGCGCCTCTATGAGGTGCTGGCGGGGCTGGCTGGCAGCCTGCTGACCTTCTCTCTTGAGCATACCACGGCTGATATTCCGGTTTATCGTCACGAGCAGTTAACGGTGGTATTCCCGCCGCTGTTTGACCTGCTCGGCGTGCTGCTGGAAGCCAGCCTGCCATCAAGGGTAGTGGCAATTGAGATGGTTAAGGATGGGCGGCGCAAACGCTGGCATGCCCGCCTGCACGATCTCAGGCTGCGCGAGGATGCTGATTTTTATCTCTCAGTCCGTTCCACCTTACCGGTGGCGCAGCTGCTGGAGCTGTTTCCGCAGCAGTGCAAAGTGGGCAGCCCGGATGAAGTGGACAGAGTGGTCAATGGCTCGCGGCCTGGCGTCCCACTGCGGGCGATGAGCCATGTTCCGGCGGCGATCCCGCTGCGTCTGGAAAATCAGTATTTCAACCTTGATATGGCCCATCCGGCAGCGCAGGCCATGCTGGCGGAAGGAAGCTGCGTGTTTTACGTCTCCGGTCTGCTGGGCGAGCCGGAGCTTGAACTCTGGGCGGTGCTGCGTTCATGAAAAAGGATATTGATATTGACGCTCTGCTGGAGAACACCTGGCTGATCGTCACCGAGCTGCGTTACGGAGCCGTGCTGGCGGAAGGCGAAGGGGAAATGCTCTGGCAGCGCTGCGTGGAGGATATTACCCAGGTAATGGTGCAGCTGGAGCAGGCCGGAATGAGCGAGGCCGATCGCCAGCATATTCTCTATGCCTGGTGCGCACTGCTGGATGAAACCGCCAAGGGACGAGAAGGTGAGGATGATGCCTGCATCGTCTGGTACGACCGTCCGCTACAGGCCAACTACTTCGGCACCATGGACGCTGGGGATGCGCTGTACGAGCGGATACGGCAGGTTTTGCGCGAGCCCGCGCCGGATAGCGCGGTGCTGACCTGCTTCCATCGGGTGCTGGCGCTGGGGTTCAAGGGTAGCTATGCCACGCTGAACGACCCGGCCCGCGAGCAGATTGTCCGGGCGCTGTCCGAGCGCGTCCCGCCGTCGGGTTTTGCGTCAAACGTACCGCTTCTGGCCACGGTTTCCGGCGGCTGCGGCGTGCGTGAGCGGTTACGCCACTGGCCAGTGTGCATCGGCCTGTCCGCCATTGTGGTGGCGGCGCTGTGGCTGGGGCTAAATCACTGGCTTGACGGGCTGGTGACATCCCTGCTGCCGGGGGCTGGAAAATGAGCGTTCGCCAGCAGCGCCTGTTATGGCTGTGGGGCGGTTTGCTCGCGGCGCTGCTGTGCCTGCTGTTCTTGCCGCTGACGGCCGGTGAACGCGGTTTTGCCATTCTGCTGACAATGATTGTCGTTATTGCCGCTCTGGTTTCTGTCGGTCACCGTCCGGGCGGTTTGGCGGAAGGTGAGGGTGAACTGAATGACCTGCCGGAAGCGCCTTACCGCCTGCCGGTGGTGCTGGTTTGCGGCGACACGTTGGACTGGCCGGGAGAGGGATCACTGTACCGTACCGCGCAGGGCTGCTGGCTGAAGGTGTCCACAGCACAACTGCGGCAGACGGTACGCCATCTGCTCTGGCAACGCCCGGAGCTGGTTGCGCAACTGGCCGTGATGATCGTTGTCCGTCCGCAGCAGCATGACGATGAGGCAATGCTCATCACCCGCCTGCATGAGCTGCGCTGGCAGCTTGCGCAGGTGCGGCGCGATACCCGGCGCGCGGTGCCGCTCCTGCTGGCCAGCGCCGTTGCGGGGGCATCTGTCGCTGAGACGCTGTGGCAGTCCGTTCGGGCGGGAAATGCGCTTCAGGTCTGGCAGGCGGATCGCGCCCCGAACAGCATTGCCCACTGGCTTTCACAGGGCGACAGCGCCTCCCGTATGCAGGCGCAGGTGAGGGTGAACGCTCAAGCCCGCTATATGGCAGAGGCGGTGATGCCGGCGCTGACGGCGACCTCGCCGGACATGCCGCCGGCGGTGCCGGCAATGGTGCTCTACCACCAGGCTCCGTCGTCCGCTGTGCCTGCGTTGGCAGACTCTCTTTGGTCTCGCTGGCTGGCGCGTCATACCACTCTCAATCAGCTGCCGGGCTGGCTGCCGGGTACGGCATTGCCAGACGATGCACCACTCCCGGATTGTATTCTGCCGCTGCTGCCGCAGGGTGGCGGCACAACGCCGCGTAACCGGACGCAGCGCCGGGCGTTCTCTCTCTTCACTCTGGCCGTACTGGTCGCTCTGTGCAGCAGCGCATGGAACAACCGTCAGCTGCTGCACCGGCTCGCCTTTGATGTCTCGAGCTATTACCGAATTGGGATGAAGGACACCGTGCCAAAAGCCAGGGCAGTGGCACGGCTGCGCAGCGATGTGGCGTTGCTCAATAACTGGTCTCGTAACGGTGAGCCACTGCGCTACGGGCTGGGGCTGTATCGGGGGGAGCTGCTGCGCCCTGCGGTGCTGGCTGCCATTCAGACATACGTTCTGCCACCGCCTCCACCGCCGCCCGTGATCAACAAGGTGATCCAGGGGCCGCAGACGGTACGTCTCGACAGCATGTCGCTGTTTGTTACCGGCCAGTGGCAGTTGAAACCCGGCTCCACAAAGGTACTGGTCAATGCGCTGGTCGGTATTAAGGCCAAGCCCGGCTGGCTGATCGTGGTCGCAGGCCATACCGACAGTACCGGGGATGAAAAATCTAACCAGATCCTTTCTCTGCAACGCGCCGAGTCAGTCCGTAATTGGATGCGTGACACGGGCAGCGTGCCGGAGAGCTGTTTTGCGGTGCAGGGCTATGGCGAAAGCCGCCCGGTCGCAACCAATGACACGCCGGAAGGCCGCGCGCTGAACCGGCGTGTCGACATCAGTCTGGTACCGCAGGCCAATGCCTGCCGGATGCCGGGCAAAACCCCTTTGTCACCCCAGCAGGGTGACGCTACTAAACAATAAGTGGAGATACACAATGGCAATTCCAGTTTATCTGTGGCTGAAAGACGACGGCGGTGCGGACATCAAGGGTTCCGTCGATGTGAAGGATCGTGAAGGCAGCATCGAAGTTGTCGCCCAGGAGCACGATCTCTACATCCCCACCGACAACAACACCGGCAAACTGACCGGCACCCGTATTCACACGCCGTTCAAATTCACCAAGGAGATCGACTCCTCAAGTCCCTACCTGTACAAGGCGGTGACCACCGGGCAGACCCTGAAATCAGCCGAGTTCAAGTGGTACAAGATCAACGACGCAGGCCAGGAGGTGGAGCACTTCAACACCAAACTGGAGAACGTGAAGGTGGTGAAAGTGAACCCGCTGATGCACGACATCAAAGATCCTGCCAAAGAGAAGCACAACCACTTGGAACAGATCGAGCTGCGTTACGAAAAAATCACCTGGACCTACAAGGACGGCAACATCATTCATTCCGACTCGTGGAACGAACGCGCTACTGCATAACCCCCCGGCAGACGGTTTTCCGTCTGCTGTTTTTGTTTTCTGAGCGGCCAGCCGTGGGCTGCTGAGCAAACAAAAACACAATCCGCGACCGACCTCGTGCGCTTTGGTCTCCTGGACAACAGGAAACAGCGATGGGCGGTAGCGTGTCCAGGAACCGATAAAGAGAGAGAGTCATGGAAAATCCCGCCGTTCTGCTGCGTCGTCTCAACCCCTACTGCGCCCGTGCGATGGAGGGGGCCGCCTCCCTGTGCCAGACCCGGGCACACGTGGACATTCTGCCGGAGCACTGGCTGCTGAAACTGCTGGAGCAGGGGGAGGGCGACCTCACCGTGCTGGCGCGTCGCTATGAGTGGGATATGGATGCCCTGTGGCAGGACTTACTCGGCTGGCTGAATGCGCTGCCGCGCTCCGTGCGCAGTCGTCCGCAGCTGGCAGAGAGTACGCAGACGCTGATGCAGGATGCCTGGCTGCGGGCCTCGCTGGCAGGTGAAGAATGCATTCGCAGCGTCCATCTGCTGATGGCCCTGGTGGATAAACCGAAACTGGCGCGCTGCGACGGCCTGTGGCCGCTGCTGACTCTGGGCCAGAGCCAGCTGGAACGCCTGCGTCCGTTGCTCGATGCGCAGTCCGATGAGCGCCCGGACGTTCAGCAGGAAGCGGAGCTGGCGCAACATCATGACGGGGAGCTGAACCCGGCGTTACAGAACGTGCTGGAAAAATTCACCCTCGACGTCACCGCCAGGGCGCGCGAGGGTCACATCGATCCGGTGTATGGCCGCGATACGGAGATCCGCCAGATGGTGGATATCCTCTCCAGACGCCGCAAAAACAATCCTATCCTCGTCGGCGAGCCTGGCGTGGGCAAAACCGCGCTGGTGGAAGGGCTGGCGCTGCGCATTGCCGAAGGCAACGTGCCGGAGAGCCTGAAGGCCGTCAGCCTGCGCACGCTGGACCTGGGCCTGCTCCAGGCTGGCGCGGGCGTGAAAGGCGAATTCGAGCAGCGGCTGAAAAACATCATCGATGCGGTGCAACAGTCGTCCACGCCGGTGCTGCTGTTTATCGACGAGGCGCACACCCTTATCGGGGCGGGCAATCAGGCGGGCGGTGCGGATGCTGCCAACCTGCTGAAACCCGCCCTGGCGCGGGGCGAGCTGCGCACCATCGCCGCCACCACCTGGAGTGAGTACAAGCAGTACTTTGAGCGCGATGCCGCGCTGGAGCGCCGCTTCCAGATGATTAAAGTGGACGAGCCGGATGACGACACCGCCTGTCTGATGCTGCGTGGCCTGAAAACCCGCTACGCGCAGCACCACGGGGTGCATATCACTGATGACGCGGTGCGTGCCGCCGTCACGCTCTCCCGGCGCTACCTCACCGGACGTCAGCTGCCGGATAAAGCCGTGGATCTGCTCGACACCGCCGCCGCCCGCGTGCGCATGAATCTCGACACCGTGCCGGAGCCGCTGACCCGCATGAAATCCGCCATCACCGCGCTGGAGCTGGAAAAGCACGCGCTGCTGGAGGATCTGGCGGTGGGGAACGGCCCGCACGGCGAGCGGCTGGAGGCTGTCGATCAGGAAGAGGTGAGCATCATCCTGCAGCTCGACACGCTGGAGACGCAGTACGGTCAGGAACTGGCGCTCTCCGAACAGCTGCTGACCTGCCGCGCAGATATCTCCCGCCAGAGGGAGCTTGCCGCTCTGCGGCATCAGCTTGCTGAAGTTCAGCAAAATAATCCTTTGCTGGAGGTGGACGTCAGTGTGCGCACCGTTGCCACGGTTATCGCTGACTGGACCGGCGTGCCGCTCTCCTCATTAATGAAGGATGAGCAGACGGCGCTGCTGAGCCTTGAAGCCGCACTCGAAAAACGGGTGGTCGGCCAGGAGGCGGCGCTGAACGCCATCGCGCAGCGCCTGCGTGCCGCCAAAACCGGGCTTGCACCGGAAAACGGGCCACAGGGCGTGTTCCTGCTGGTCGGCCCGAGCGGGACCGGCAAAACCGAAACCGCGCTGGCGCTGGCGGATGCGCTGTTCGGCGGCGAGAAGTCCCTTATCACTATTAACCTTTCCGAGTACCAGGAGCCGCACACTGTCTCGCAGCTGAAAGGCTCGCCTCCGGGCTACGTCGGCTACGGGCAGGGCGGCATTCTCACCGAAGCCGTGCGCAGGCGTCCCTACAGCGTGGTGCTGCTTGATGAAGTGGAGAAGGCGCACCGGGACGTGATGAACCTCTTCTACCAGGTGTTCGATCGCGGCTTTATGCGCGACGGTGAAGGGCGCGAAATTGACTTCCGCAACACGGTGATCCTGATGACCGCCAACCTTGGCAGTGACCACATCATGCAATTGCTGGACGACCAGCCGGACGCCACTGAAGCCGACCTGCACGAACTGCTGCGCCCCATACTGCGGGATCACTTCCAGCCCGCGCTGCTGGCCCGCTTCCAGACCGTGATCTACCGCCCGCTGGGGCAGCAGGCGATGCGCACCATCGTGGGGATGAAGCTTGACCAGGTGAGCCAGCGGCTGGCCCGCCATTACGGCATGACAACGGCTATCGACGAGAGCCTGTATGACGCCCTGACCGCCGCCTGCCTGCTGCCGGATACCGGGGCGCGCAACATCGACAGCCTGCTTAATCAGCAGATCCTGCCGGTGCTGAGTCAGCAGCTATTAAGTCGTATGGCGGCGGGACAGAAGCCGCAGCGGCTGACGCTGAGCTGGAGTGAGGAGGCGGGAATTGGACTGGATCTGGACGAAGGGGAAATAAGCCATGAGTGACGCGACCTCCCCGCTGTTCAGCCACAGCCATAACCTGCTGAAGGTGCGCGGCTGTCAGTCGCTGCTGGATGTACTCTGCTTTGAAGGTCAGGAGGCGCTGAGTGAACCGTTCTGTTACACCATTGAATTCACCAGCCCGGATAAGGCCATCACGCCGCAGCAGATGCTGATGCAGGACGCGTCGCTGACCCTGCAGGCTCCGGTTGATCAGGGTTTCGGGATCGGGGTTCAGCAGCCGGTACGCACCCTCCAGGGAACAGTTACCGGTTTTGAACGTCTCTCCACCTCCAGGGATGAAACGCGCTACGGCCTGACGCTGCAGCCGCGGCTGGCCCTGCTCTCAAGAAGCCACCAGAACCGGATTTACCAGGATATGTCGGTGCCGGATATTGTGGAGCACATCCTGCGCACCCGCCACGACATGCGCGGGGAGGACTTTGTTTTCACCCTGGCAAATGAGTATCCGCGCCGTGAGCAGGTGATGCAGTACAACGAGGATGACCTGACCTTTATCTCACGCCTGCTGGCGGAGGTGGGGATCTGGTACAGCATCACGGCGGACACCCGGCTCAGTATTGACGTGGTGGCGTTTTACGATGACCAGCGCTATGTCGAACAGGGGCTGACGCTGCCGTCGGTTCCGCCCTCCGGGCAGCATGACCGCGGCACCGAGTCGGTGTGGGCGCTGAAAAGCCATCATCACGTGGTGGAGAAGGCGGTCTTTACCCGCAGCTATAACTACCGCAACGCGCCGGAGGACATGAACCTCAGTACGGATGTGTCGCCGGGCGACAGCACCACCTGCGGCGAGGCGTATCACTGGGGGGACAACTACCTGACGCCGGGCAACAGCGACCAGCGTGACCCGGAGCCGGAGAGCGGGGCGTTTTACGCCCGTATCCGCCACGAGCGATATCTGAACGGTCAGGTGCAGCTGAACGGCGAAACCACCTGCGCGACGCTGGCCCCCGGCCAGGAGCTGAAGGTGACCGGCGGCGAGGAGGTGGCGGAGACCTTCCGTCAGGGGGTGGTGATCACCCGTATTCACAGCCGCGCCCGGCGTGACCGCAGCTTTGAGGTCACCTTTCACGCTATCCCGTTCTCAGAGCGTTACTGTTTCCGCCCGGCCACCATCGCTAAACCCGTGATGGCGGGGACGCTTCCGGCAAGAGTCACCAGCACTAAAACCAACGATATCTATGGCCATATCGATCGCGACGGGCGCTACCGCGTCAGCCTGCTGTTTGACCGCGATCGCTGGTCTCCGGGTGAAGAGAGCCTGTGGGTGCGCCAGTCCCGGCCCTATGCCGGGGACACTTACGGTCTGCACCTGCCGCTGCTGGCGGGCACCGAGGTGGCGATAGCCTTTGAGCAGGGCGATCCGGACCGGCCCTATATCGCCGGCGTCCTGCACGACTCGGCGCACCCGGATCATGTGACTATCTATAACTACAAGCGCAACGTGCTGAGAACCCCGGCGAATAACAAGATCCGCCTCGACGACACGCGCGGAAAGGAGCACGTGAAGATCAGCACCGAGTACGGCGGCAAGAGCCAGCTTAACCTCGGCCACCTGGTGGACAGCGAAAGGAATCAGCGCGGCGAGGGGGTAGAGCTGCGTACGGATGACCGGGTATCTGTCCGTGGCGGCAAGGGCATATTCATGACCGCCGACGGGCAGCCGGAGGCGCAGGGGCAGCAGCTGGCGATGGAGCCGGCGCTGTCACGGCTTTCGGCGGCGCTGGTGGAGATGCAGTCGCTGGCGGCCAGCGCGCAGCAGGCACAGGCGCTGGCAGCGGATGTCGGACGTCAGCAGAAGCTGTTGCAAAAGAAGATTGACCAGCTTCAGCAGGCGGTGCTGCTGGGCACGGCTCCGCAGGGTGTGGCGCTGGCAAGCGGCGACGATATGCTGCTGTCGGCGCAGGAAAATATGACGCTGGTCGCCGGTAAGCAGCTGGATATCGGGGCGCAGAAAGATTTCACCCTGGCGGCGGGAAAACAGATCGGCCTCTGGAGCCAGCAGGGTGCGAAGTGGTTTGCCTCGCAGGGCGATATTGATATTCAGGCGCAGGGAGGAGCTATCACCACCTGGTCAACCCAGGACACGCATATTACCAGTGGTAAAAAACTGGTCATAACCGCCCAGGATGAGCTGACGCTGATATGCGGGGGCGGGTACATCAGAATTAAGGGCGGAAACGTGGAGACTGGCGGTCCGGGTAAGCTGCTGGTGAAAAACCAGGGCATATCCAAACAGGGAACCGCAAATATGCAGGGAGTAATGAAGTCGTTTGAAGCCGGGAGCTTTGATGAGCGGTTTGCATTATTACATCCTGTTAGCAAAGAACCCATCGCCAACAGGCAGTTTCGCCTTACGTTGCCGGATGGATCTGTGCAGGAAGGTGTAACTGATTCCTATGGAAAAACGCCTCTGATTCAGGGGAAGACTCTGGACGATGTTATTTTTGAACTGCTTAAAGAGGATTAAGAATGCATTCTATTAAAGAGGCGATTTTTCGCCTCGTAGGAATAGCGGGGATCATACTGTCATGCTTTTCTCTCTCCGGATGTATAGTAACATCAGGTGCCGCCTTCGGCGCTGCGTCGGGGGCGATGGAGGCAAAAGGTGTTGGCGATGATTTCAAATATTACCTTTTTGATGTACCACCGCAGGTTATTTACCGGATTGACGATCATCGATTTTTTACGCTGGAGAACTATAAGGATTGCGATCATGGCGGTATTGTTTATTACCATGATACGAATAAAAACATAAAAGAGTATATCAATGGTGGCTCGGACAGTAACTCTATTCTCGAACCGAACCCTACGTTATTTTGGAAGGGAGGGGTTGTTTATGCTGCTTCACCTAATGTGATAGCTTATCCAGAGGTGCATCATAGTTATAGTGATAGAGAGTTAAATAACGGTGTTTATTTGTATCACTCTAATAATGGATATAAAATGAATATATATTTGTCAACTGACTATTACCGAGGGGACGATCTTACTGTTTTTATCAATGATAATGATGTTTATCTTAAAGGCTCCCCACCCTTTAGCAAGCATTTTGAAGTTGTGGATTATAAACTGCCATTTTCTGGTAATGAAGATTACTATGATGTAAAAATACCAGAGAGAGTAAAGACGCCATCAGGTGCTATACGCTTTACCTGCGACATGTCAATAAGGCCCACTAATGTCAGCGTAACACCTGAACAGGTTTATGCAGCAGATGCCAAAGGTATCCCTCATCATGAATAATACACAACCAGAACCCCTACGTGATGCGCCGATGAGTTTAGATGATAATGGTAAACCAAGCTGGCGTGGGATGTGCTCGTATAAAAACATTAAAGTACGCTCAGCCAGTAATTTAAGATGGGCTGTAGGGATATGTGGGCTGCTGCTGTCTTGCTTTTCGCTTTCTGGATGTATCGTAACATCAGGAGCCGCCTTCGGCGCTGCATCGGGGGCGATGGAGGCAAAAGGTGTTGGCAATGATTTCAAATATTACCTTTTCGATGTGCCACCGCAGGTTATCTACCGTATTGACGATCATCGGTTTTTCACATTGGAGAATTATAAGGATTGCGATCATGGGGGCATTGTTTATTACCATGATACGAATAAAAACATAAAAGAGTATATCAATGGTGGCTCGGACAGTAACTCTATTTTAACAGCGAATCCGATGATGTCGTGGAAGGGGCGGTTTATTTATGCCGCGTCAGATAAGGTGCTGGCATTTATGAGTCGTTATCCGCTTATGAGTGACAGAGACACCCATAGTGGTGTATTTGTTACATATCGTATTAATAATAAGTATGGGCAAGTGTTTGTAACCAGTGATACAGATCCAGGGTACGATATGATAGTGTTAGTTACGGACGATAATACCTACATCAAATCAAAAGGCATTCGTGGAGATGTTTATGATTTAAAATCGACATCTTTTAATACATACAATGGCTCTATAAGTGATCACAGTATTGTTGAAAATAAAGATTGGCCACAAGTAAGCACACCTTCTGGTGCTATACGTTTTACCTGCGATATGTCAATAAGGCCTACTAATGTCAGCGTAACACCGGAACAGGTTTATGCTACTGATGCCACAGGGATCCCTCGACATGAATAATCCACAGTCAGAACCCTTACGCGATGCGCCAATGAGTTTAGATGATAATGGTAAACCAAGCTGGCAGGGAATGTGCTCGTATAAAAATATCAAAGTACGTTCTGCCTGTTATCATCCGATTCAATTTCCAGGGCTGATTATTTTTGTACATGGAGTCAATTCTGAAGGTGAATGGTATGATTCGGCAGAGGCAAGTCTCTGTAGCGGTCTGAATGACCGCTTAAATTTACCTCTTGATATGCATCTTAAAGAAAATATTTATCAGACTGGTAAAAGCCAGTTGCGGGAAATAGCTAACCCTGATGATGCCAGTCGCTCTCCAATAATTCGCTTTTACTGGGGGTATAGCGCTGAACCGGGCACCGAAGATCAGTACCAGATCCCGCTGCGTAACCTGGCAGGCGACGATTATCACGACCTAAAAAAATACCAGAAGCTGTCGGATGCGAAAATCGGAGCCCGCGGTCCCTGGTACTGGGGAGGCGGCCCGTTTCAGAATGGCTGTAACCAACTGGTATCGCTGTGGAGCTACCAGGGCTTCAGTAAATGGCTGAAACAGACGCCGATCCCGTTCAGTGTTCAGTTTGTTAACACCGAGCTGGATCGCCTGCTGGCAAATGCGCCTGCCCGCCACTATTACGCTCATGCCGCCCGGCGGCTGGCGGATTTGTTGAATACTATCCGCAGCACTTACCCGAAAGATACGGTGACGCTGGTTTCGCACAGTCAGGGCACGATGATTGCTATGGCCGCAACGCTGCTGGCGGATAAAGCGCCGGATGCCCTGTTTGTCATGAACTCGCCTTATGCCATGGAACATAAAGCCATAGATCGGTTTTCGTATCCTTTTGCGGAATGTATTTCCACCAGGGCGCGGCAGAAGACCTTTGCCACCATTGTCGAAAAGGTGGCAAAGCAGACCGGTCATCTCTCAGAAGCCGACTATGGCCGCCTGGTAGTGGGCGTAGATGCCGATCATCGAAGCTGGAAACCCACCGGCATGGCCGATAACGGTATACCCGAGCGGGATAATCATGGACGTACATGGATCTACTGTAATGCCCACGATCGGGTGATGGGGATGAGCGCCCTGCTCAGCATTGGCTGGCAGGGATTGCCCAACGATGAGTGTGGGGTAACCAACCGGTTGCTGACTACCTACCAGGGGCACCTGTTCCAGCGGATGATGGCCCGCGAAACGCCCTGCGGGGATACGCCCCGCCAGGATACCCCCTTTGGCCGTCTCCCTCCAGCGGGAGCGCCGTTCTGGGACGATGGTGGGCAGTTGGGCGTCTATGATGCACCGCCGCCTGAACAGACGCTGTATATCAACGGTGAAAAAGTTCCTGAACCGATTACGGCCGAAAAGATGGTTGGGTTTGATGCCACCCGCGTGGGATTGCAGAAAAAGAACGAGAAAAACACCGGGGAGGAGGGCTACGGCTGGGGGCAGTATTCTGTTGGAAATACGGGGAATAAAACCTGGCATGACGATACCTTCCGCTGGTATGCCTCGCTGTATCCGGAGCAGTGGGTAACGGATAAAGGCACGATGGGCTGGTATCCACAGAACTCAAAAGATGCGCGGCAGAATCGTCGCCGGGAAACCCGCGCGGAAAAAGATGCCCGGCTGCGGATGTTTGTCTCCCAGCCCAGCGATCACAGTTCCCTTCCTTCAAATCCACTATTTATGAGGCAAGTTGTGGCCTATGACCTGCCAATTGGCATCTGCGAAAGTTCAAACGATAAGAGCTTCCTCGAACAGCTACGCCGGATGGCCGACTGGCAGTATTCGGATCCCTATTTCCACACTGGTGAACATCCGAAATATAGCAGGCCAGCGGAAGTGGATGCCGAGAGCGCCGGAGGCATCGGGCCGGAAGAGATGGCCGAGATGAAGAAAATGGAAGCTCAGCAGAGCCATAATTAACAGGGAGTGAATATGCCTAAACGTGTTGTAGTCCTTAACGATGCCACCTCCCACGGCGGTCGGGTGATATCTACATCATCCACGTTTGACATTATGGGGAAAAATGCGGCGCTGCTGAATGACACCGTATCCTGTCCAGAGCACGGTTCCAATCCGATCGTGGAATGCGATATGAGCTATGAGGAAAACGGTAGAGGAATTGTCGTGCATGGCTGTAAGAGCGCCTGTGGTTCGGTGGTGTATGCCAGCCTGCCGGATATGGAGATTGATTAATGGGATGGTCCTTACCCAATATTCCCACCAGGGATAAAGCCCCCGCCTGGTCACCCTGGATTTGTCTGTTAATCATTGTCGTAGGTCTATTTGTCGCACTGGTTCAGGTGGTGATGCATTCGCCTGGTGGCGGATTTCCCACGCTTGCTAGCGGCTACTGGCTACCGCTGACAGCCTATACTCTGGTAGGTATCGCGGCGGCCATAACGTTGTATCTATTATGGTGGGAAACCCACTCCTATTGGGTTTGCAACTGGAATAACTGGCGTCAGGGTACGCGCCTGGCCTGGCAGTATCATGCGCACCAGCATCTTTGCGTCGTCCGGCACGCGATACTGACCGCGGATCCTCAGCTGCTTCCCCGTCTGGCGGGTGGTGTGACCGAGCATCAGGATGACGTTTCTCCCCTGACGCTGGCTACGGATAAGCCTGTAATACCTGGCATTTTCCGTTTTGAGCAGCTCTGCCAGCAGTTGATCCAACAGTGTAGAACGTCACTTATCCAGCGGTATCCTTCCGGCCAGTTGACGGTGCTGATACAGACGACCTCTATGGATAAGGAGAGGGAAGAGGAGGCCTTTAGCCGTTTATGGGCAGCCGAAGGGTTGCCGTGGACGCCAACGATTCAGTGTTTGCCTGACGAGTTGTTGTGTCATGACTGGAATCGACATTTACAGACTATACGTGCTCCCGTACTGGTCCTGGCGTTGCACTACCGCCAGCCGGAGGAAAATTTACCGGAATTTGCCTGTGCGCTGCTGTTGTTCCCTGAGGCGATGCTGAAACCCGCAGAACGACGGGATGCGGTACGTGTATTTCGCACCATGCCGCTGAATGCAAGTGCGTTACCTCGTGAGCTAGCCGAGTTGCGCGATATCGCCCAGCAGCCAGCCGGGATAAAGCATCTGGTCTGGTACAGCGGGCTATCTGCATCATCTGCACAGGCGCTGGGGCGGGTGGTAAATGAACTACCTCTGCCTCTGCATGCGGATATCGCCACCGCTGGCATTATCGATTTTACCAAAATCAGCGCAGATTACGGTTATCTGACCGGATGGCTGATGGTGGCTGCGGCAACAGAGATGGTCAATTACGGTCCGGGGAGTCACTGGTTATTACAGGCGGATAATAAGCAGGCTTTCGCAATGGTCGTGGGTAATAGTCTGCCGGTGATCCGTGATGAAGAGATGAGCCTTTCTCCACTGCCTTATCCAGCAGGATCACTCTGCCTTGCGATACTGCTCAACATAGCGGCTTTCAGTGCCTTAGCTCGTTTTTCCCCAGGCTGGCTTTTTTCCTGGTACGGCGTGCTCAGTATGCTGTTGTCGCTGGTCGTTACGCTGCCAGGAACCGTGTTTCTTCTGCGCCGCACCCTCGCTTCTCTGCAACGCCCGCGCTTTATTCAGGCTGCCGGACTGGCCCGAAAGGAATAATCCGCCATGAAAAGGTTTTTACACATACTTGGGGCAGCCCTCTTTGTGCTTGCCGTTTTGTCGGCACTGCTGTTTTTATTGGCACAGATATCACCTTTCTTTGCAACCGTAGGCGAACACGCATCCTGGATAGCGTTACTGGGGACGGTTTTTCTGACCGGTACGCTGTGTACGTTGATTTTTTTCCTTATTCCTTTCCTGAAAAACGATACGCCGGTGCTCCCACTGGAGATTTATTCAACAGGCGCGGTGGCTGATACGCAGGAAGGAAATGCCCCTCTTTTTTTGCTAAAAAAACACCTCCGTCGCCGTCACGGTCTCTTCTGGCGCTACAAAGTCCGCCTTTTACTGGTCTGTGGAGAGGACAAACACATCGCCGCCATCGCCCCTGGCCTTGCTGAAGAACAGTGGCTGGAGGGGCATCGGACGGTGCTGATTTACGGCGGCAGCCTGTCTGCTTTACCTGATGCCGAACGCCTGAACGCCCTGCGCAAGCTGCGCCGCAGCCGTCCGCTGGACGGCATTGTGCTGGCGCTTGATGAGGCTCAGGCCACCGCCGGTACGCTAGATAACGCTCTTCGCACGCTCGAACAGTTCGGAGAGGCGCTGCGCTACCAGCCACCGGTCTATCTGTGGCAGGTATGCGACACGCTTTGGCCCCAGGATAACCGTGCTAGCCAGACGGTGGGGGCACTGTTTCCGGCGCGGGCCACCCCAGAGACGGTTGAACGGCAGCTTCGCGCCATTCTGCCCTCCCTGCGTCAGCAGGGCATGCAACAGCTGTGCGCCAACCCGACCCATGATTTTCTGCTGCGGGTCGGACACTCTCTTGAGGAGAGCGGCATTGCCCGCTGGCGTGCGCTGCTGATGCCGTGGTTGACGGAGCACCTGAAGCGTATTCCGCTGCGCGGCCTGATGTTCAGCCCGGCGCAGGCAGGGGAAAACGTAACGGATGAGGCGCTTCACCCTCACAGCTGGTCCGCCCCGGCAGCATGGCAGGGGGTGATGACAGACTGTGAACGAGCTCGCGGCGTGCAGGTAGGCATGCCGTGGCAGCGTACGCTGGGCGTTACCCTGCTGACGCTGGTGATCCTGTGGGGCGCGGGCAGCCTGCTCTCTTTTCTCATTAACCGTCAGCATATTGTGACCGCCACGGAACGGGCGCAGCAGCTGGCTAACCATCCTGTAGTCAGTGATGAGCAGCTGGTGGCATTGCAGGTGCTGCTTAACGATCTCGCACGTTTACAGCGCCAGCAGGCGCACGGCGCGCCCTGGTATCAGCGTTTCGGTCTCGACCACAGTGCGCAGCTTTTTGCTGCGCTGATGCCCTGGTACACGCAGGCGAATAACCGCCTGATACGCGATGCGGCAGTGCAGGCGCTCACGCAGCAGTTGACGGCGCTGGCGAACCTGCCGCCGCGTAGTCCGCAACGGGCTCGGCGTGCAAAAGCCGGTTATGACCAGCTGAAAGCGTACCTAATGATGGCGCGTCCGGACAAAGCGGATGCGGCGTTTTACACGCGGGTAATGACAGGCGCTCAGCCTGCCCGTGGCGGCATCTCTTCGGCGATATGGCAGAGTATCGCACCCGATCTGTGGGCCTGGTACATGCAGAACCTGCCGTCACAGCCTGCCTGGAAAATAACGCCGGATGCCGCGCTGGTGACGCAGACGCGCCAGGTGTTACTGGAGCAAATCGGTCAGCGTAATGCTGAGAGCACTCTGTACGAGACCATGCTCACTCAGGTGCGCCGAAACTATGCCGACATGACCCTTGAGGATATGACCCCGCAGACCGATGCAAGCCGTCTCTTTACCACCCGGGAGGTGGTGCCGGGAATGTTTACCCGCCAGGCATGGGAGGGCGGCATCCAGGATGCAATTGATAAAGCGGTGGCCTCCCGGCGCGATGAGATTGACTGGGTCCTGAGCGATAACCGGAAAAGCGTCTCAGAGGATGTCTCCCCGGAGGCGTTGAAGCAGCGCCTGACGGAGCGCTATTTCGCTGACTTCGCCGGTGCGTGGCTGAACGTCTTAAACAGTATCCGGCTTAACCCGGCGCATACTATTGCGGATGTCACCGACCAGTTAACGCTGGTCAGCGATGTTCGCCAGTCTCCCTTGATTGCCCTGATGAATACCCTGGCGTACCAGGGGCAGACCGGAGCGCAGAGAGAGGCGATATCCGACTCGCTGGTGAAGTCGGCGAAAAATCTGCTGGGTAAGGGCGATAAACCGGTGATTGACCAGCAGGCTGCCGGGCCTGTCAGCCCGCTGGACGGCACGTTCGGACCGCTCCTTGCTCTGCTGGGGAAAAACAACGCGCAAAACGTGATGGCGGCGGACCGTTCGCTCAGCTTACAGACCTATTTAACCCGCCTGACCCGCGTGCGCCTCCGGCTTCAGCAGGTAGCAAGCGCGCCCGATCCGCAGGCGATGATGCAGCAGCTAGCGCAGACCGTATTTCAGGGAAAAAGCGTGGATCTCACCGATACACGGGAATACGGCAGCCTGATGGCGGCGAGCCTGGGCGAAGAGTGGAGTGGTTTTGGACAGACAATGTTTGTCCAGCCCCTGACCCAGGCCTGGGAGACGGTGTTACAGCCCTCAGCGGCCAGCCTGAACGAGGCGTGGCAGCGCTCTATTGTCGCTAACTGGCATGCGGCTTTTGATGGGCGCTATCCCTTTTCCGCAGGCAAAAATGACGCCTCGCTGCCGATGCTGGCGGCGTTTATCCGCTGTGATAGCGGTCGTATCGACCGTTTCCTTACCAGCCAGCTGAGTGGTGTGCTGCACCGGGAGGGCAGTAGCTGGGTGGCAGACAGCACCCACAGCCAGGGGCTGGCGTTTAGTCCGGCATTCCTCAGGGCGATTAATCAGCTGAGCGAGTTATCTGACATTCTGTTTACCGATGGCAGCCAGGGCATCAGTTTTGAGATGCAGGGCGTGGCCATGCCGGAGATTGTCGAGACCCAGCTGACCCTCGACGGGCAGACGCTGCACTATTTCAACCAGCTTGCCGACTGGCAGAGCTTCCGCTGGCCGGGGGTGATTAACAAACCGGGTGCAATGATGACCTGGACCTCCACGGCGGCAGGCGCACGGCTGTTTGCCAACGACAGCGGTCCCTGGGGGGTTATCCGTCTGCTGGAGAGGATGAAGCGGCAGAAGGAGAGCGACGGCCTGTACCGTCTGACTCTTACCGCGCCGGACAACCGACAGCTTCAGTGGCTGCTGCGCACGGAGCTTGGCGACGGCCCGCTGGCGCTGCTGAAGCTACGCAACTTCACCCTTCCGGCGCAGATATTCAGCGTAGACACGCTGAACGCAAAACGGACGAATGACAATGAATTCGATGCAAATGAAAGGAGTGAATAATGGCGTCCGTTGATTCCCTGCTGGCTGCCTGTCAGCTACGGGCAGACACGCAGGCGCAGGAGGCGCAGTCCCGCCTTGCCCTGTGGGAAAACTGGCTGAAGCCCATCTCTGATGACAGTCCCACCGGCGGCGATCCCGGCTATGACGACGATTTTCAGCAGATGCGTGAGGAGGTCAACAAGCTCTCCGGCGCAGATACGGCGCTAATTTGCCAGCTCGCGGAAAAACTGCTGACCACCACCAGCAAGGATATCCGCGTTGCGACGTATTACACCTGGGCGCGGTTGCATCGTGATGGGGAAGCGGGGCTGGCGGATGGACTCGAACTGCTGGCTGGCCTGATGCAGCGCTTTGCTACACGGCTCCATCCGCAGCGGGAGCGCAGCCGGAAAGCGGCGCTGGAGTGGCTGGCCAGCAGCCGGATGCTGGACAGCCTGCTGCTCTACCCGGAGGTGACCAAAGCCGACGCCGGACGCATCGCCGGGGCGCTGTGGCTGATTGAGCGGGCAGTGGAACAGATGGCAGCGGACGATCCACCGCAGCTCGGTGCCCTGTATGGTGCGCTGGAAACCCGTCTGCTGAAATCCGGCGGTATGGATGCGGTCGTGCCACAGAACGTCAGCGAGGGCAGCCACACCACGCCCCCGTTCGGCAGCGTGCCGCCGTTGGCGGGTATTGCGTCAGGACAGGAGCTGCTGACCCAGGCACGTACCCTGGCAGACTACCTGAGGAGTCAGCCGGACGGCTGGCTGGCCGCCCATCGGCTGATAAAAAATCTCCGGCATGACACCCTGCATCAGCTCCCGCCGCTCTCAGCCGACGGTAAAACCCGCATCGAACCGCCCAAGCCGGAACAGCGAGCCCAGCTGAAACGGCTATACCTGCAACAGAGCTGGCGTGAGCTGATGGAGGAGGCAGACAGCCTGCTGTCGCGCGGCGCTAATCACCTGTGGCTGGACGTGCAGTGGTATTTGCACCAGGCGCTGGTGAAAGCCGGGCGGGAGGCCGAGGCCGCCATTATTCAGGCTGACCTAAAAGGCGTGCTCTCGCGTCTACCGGGGCTGGAGACGCTGGCTTTTAACGACGGCACGCCGTTCGCTGATGAAGTGACCCTCAACTGGATCCAGCAGCAGGTAACGGATAACCCTGCGGGCTGGCAGGACAATACTACGGCCGCGTCTGCGAGGGTAACCGGCGACGACGATATCCTGCTCCTGGAGCCGGAAGCGCTTACGCTGGCCGACAGCGACGGCCCCGATGCGGCGCTGGCCTGGTTGCAGGCCCGTCCTGGGATCGCCACGCCACGCAGCCGCTGGCTGCTGCGTTTACTGATGGCGCGCATTGCCGAACAGACGGGCAAAAACGAACTGGCCCTGCACCTGCTTGCTGAGCTGGATTGCCTGTCGGCAACCCTGACCCTGACGCAATGGGAGCCGGGCCTGCTGTTTGAGGTGAAGGCAAGAAGGCTGAAACTGCTGCGCATGAAGGCCGGACGCAGTGAAGCAGAGAAGATCCGCCTACAGCCGGAGATGGAGACGTTGCTGGCTGGGCTGATCGCCCTCGATCCCTCAAGAGCTGCCGTGCTGTGCAGCTGACGCTTTTATTCACATCCTGATATCTGAGATATGCAATGGACGACTTAACCCTGCGTTATTTTGACGCTGAAATGCGCTATCTGCGCGAAGCGGGTGAGGAGTTTGCCCGCGCCCATCCTGACCGAGCCGCAGCGTTAAACCTCGACAAAGCGGGTGCCCGCGATCCCTATGTGGAACGGCTGTTCGAAGGTTTTGCCTTCCTGATGGGGCGGCTGCGCGAAAAGCTGGACGATGACCTTCCAGAGCTGACCGGGGGACTGGTCAGCATGATCTGGCCGCACTATCTGCGCACCATTCCCTCCCTCTCCATCGTAGAGTTTTCAACCGACTGGCGGGAGATGAAGGAGCCGGTTACCGTTGCCAAGGGGTTTGAGGTGCGCTCGCAGCCCATCGGTGAAAAGCGAACCCGCTGCCGCTATACCACCACCCAGCCGCTGACCCTGTTGCCGCTGTCGCTTTCCCATGCAGGTATCACCACCGAGCCGGACGGGCGCTCGCTGATCCGCCTGCGTTTTGAGTGCGGACCGCTGGCAGACTGGCGCAGTATTGATTTAAGCCGCCTTCCGCTGTACCTGAATGCCGACGCCGCGCTGGCCTGTGCGCTGCACGAAGCGTTCACGCTCAACGTAGCGAAGGCAGGGATCCGCTTTCCCGGCGACATCGACCGCAGGCCGCTGGATGCCCATTTTGCCGTCTGCGGCTTTGGCAAGGACGAGGCGCTGCTGCCGGAAAGTGGTGGCTTTAGCGGCTATCAACTACTGCTGGAGTATTTCACCTTCCGCGAGAAGTTTATGTCTGTGGCACTGCGCGGGCTGGAAAACGTCGTCTTCCCGGAAAACCTGCCCTGGTTTGAAATCGATCTGGTGCTGGATCAAGCGTGGCCCCACGAGTTTTCCTTTTCAGCGAAGCAGATCCGGCTGCACTGCGCCCCGGTGATTAACCTCTTCCCGCTCGAATCTGACCCGCTGCAGCTGGACATGCTCCAGACCGAGTACCTGCTGCGTCCGATGCGCATTCAGGACGGCCATACGGAAATTTACTCCGTGGATTCCGTCACTTCCTCGCGCCACTCCGGACATCAGCTGTATGTGCCGTTCACCAGCTTCCGCCATAAAGGGGGCATGCTGCGCCACGACGCGCCGGAATACTATTACCACACGCGAGTCAAGCGCGGTGGTTCCGGACTGCACGATACTTGGCTGATCCTCGGCGGAGAGGCGTTCGATAACCATACCGTACCGGAAGATGAAAAACTCTCCCTCAGCCTGACCGGAACGAACGGCCAGCTACCGCGTCGGGCGTTGCAAAGTACGCTGCTGGATACGGTGGTCAAGTCCACCACCTCGCGTATCCAGGTGCGCAATCTCTGTGCGCCCACGCTGCCATGTTACCCGCCGGATCGGGACCGCTTTCACTGGCGGGTGCTCAGCCATTTGGGCAGCAGCTTTCTGTGGATGATGGATAACGCCGATGTTCTGCGCGGCGCGCTGGCGCTGTATGACTGGACGGATAACGAGATGAACCGTCGCCGTCTGGCGGCCATTGTCGATGTTAAGCACGGCGAGGTTGAGCGATTTGAACAGGGGCACTTTATGCGGGGCGTGCAGGTAGAGGTGACCCTGGACAGCAACGGTTTTGCTGGACACGGCGATATCTGCCTGTTTGGTGAGATGCTCAACCGCTTCTTTGCGCTGTACACCGATATCCACCTCTTTAACCGCTTGATCCTGATACTGCAACCGACCGGAGAACGTCTTGAATGGCAGGAGAACCACAACCGTCGCATTCCCGGTTAAGCCCAAGGCTTGAACGGGATATCCACCGCATCAACTTCTACCGCTTCTGTCAGCTGCTGGAGAAATCGCACCCTGAAGCCCCCGCGCTCGGTATCACGCTGAGCCCGGCGGACGACCCGGTGCGCTTTCGTCCGCATCCGGGGATGGGCTTCCCGGTCAGCGAGCTAAAGGCAGTGGAATATGATGAGGATAACCCTGACGCGCCGCCGACGGTGCGCACCACCTTTATGGGGCTGTACGGCGTGGATTCGCCGCTGCCCACCGCCTGGCTGGATGACATTGCGCAGCGGCGGGAGGGGCATGAGGCGCAGGAAGCGTTTCTCGATATCTTCAACCACCGTATTCTGACCCAGTTTTACCGTATCTGGCGCAAATACTCCTACCCGGCAACCTTTGAGGCCGGGGGCAGGGACCGCACCTCCCAGAGTCTGCTGGGGCTGATTGGCCTGGGCATTCCCGGTACGGATAACCATATCGCTACCCCGGTATCGCGTTTTCTGGCGCTCCTTGGCGTGATGCGTCTGCCGGGCCGTACCGAAGAGGGGATCCAGGCGCTGGTGCGGCTGCTGGCTCCGCGCACCCAGGTGACCGTCATGCCGCACTCTCCGCGCCCGGTTTACATCGATCGTCCGCTGGGTTTTTACGGCGATGACGATTTCCAGCTCGACGGCTATACGGTGCTGGGCGATGAAACGACAGAGATTAACAGCCAACTGCTGATTGCCCTGTATACCGAAGACCACGCGGAGGCACAGAGCTGGCTGCCGGCGGGGCAGACCTATAACGATTTTCTGGTGCTGCTGCGGGTTTACCTTGGCTGGCGCTATAGGGCGCTTATCCAGCTGACCGTTCCCACGCAGTTGCTGCCCGCCCCGGTGCTAGGCGAGACGCCCTTTGTTCTTGGCATGACCGGCGTTCTGGGCATGGAGGGCGATGACGTCCCGCCGGATCTGCCTGCCACCTTCACTATCGAGGCGGGTAACTACCGGGGTATGTCACCCGCCGTTACATCACAAGGAAACCGACGTGTTGCGTACTCTATTGATTAAACGACTCTCTTTGCTGCTGCTGCCAACAGTGCTGGCGGGGTGCGGCCTGACGCAGAGCGTCAGCAACGGGACGGCGTCTGTAGTGAAGTCTGTTTTTTATACGCAGGTGAAAACCCTGCATCTGGACATCACTGCCCGCCAGGCATTGAATACCGACGGCCAGGAGAATGCTTCCCTGCCGGAACCGCTGATGGTGCGGGTCTACCAGCTTAAGGACCGTAAGATCTTTGATAAAACCGTCTATCAGCAGCTGCTGACGCAGGGCGATGAGGCGCCGGGCGCGGATCTGCTTGCCAGCCGCAGTCTGGTTGTGAAACCAGGGGAGGATGTCAGCCTGGATATGCCATTGGATGACAAGGCGCAGTTTGTCGCCGTGGTGGCGCTGTTCCGCGCACCGGAGATGGCGAAAAATAGCTGGAAACGGGTGTTGTCTCGCGACGAGCTCGATCCAGACAGGCCCCGCGTGATTGAAGCCGAGCAGAACCGGCTGATCCTGCAACCGTTGAAGGATGATTGACTATGTCGCCACGCCATAGCGCCCCTTCACTCTACGAAATATTCTACGGCAATTTCACCGGCGACCTCGACCTGAACCAGGTCAGTGAGCAGAACCAGACGATCCTGTCAGTGCTGGACAACATGCAGCGTATTCTGAACTGTCGCGCCGGGACGCTGGCGCACCTGCCGGACTACGGTCTGCCGGATATGACCAAAATCCTGCAGGGGATGCCGGGAACTGCACATCAGCTGATGGGAACCCTGTCAGCCGTATTGCTTAACTATGAGCCCCGGTTGAAGAAGATTGAGGTCGTCCTGCTGGACCAGACGATCCCCGGCGAGCTGCGTTATGCCATTGATGCCGAACTCAGAGGTGTCGGACTCGTGCGCTATGGCACCGAGTTTATGCCGGAAGGGCGGGTACTGATCCGCCACCTGAAGCAACAGAACTATGTCAGTTAAAACACAAGTCAGTTAGAAAATCCTTGTCTGTCATTTCACGGATACATCGATCATGAAACACATAGAACCCCGACATCTCAGGACGGGCGACGATCCGCGGCCGTTCCCTGACTTCATTGCGTTGCGCAATGAAATGAGCAAGCTGACGCATCCCGCCAGGCCGGATATTGACTGGCAGGGCGTAGAGCAGCGCTCCCTCTCCCTGTTTGAAAAAAATGGCGTTGAGCTACAGACAGCGGCCTGGTATACCCTGGCGCGCAGTCATCTGGCGCGAGTGGCAGGCATGCACGAAGGGCTGAATATCATTGCGGGAATGCTGGGCCAGCGGTGGGCTCAGGTCTGGCCTCAGGGCAATCACCCGCGTGCGGACATTCTCTGCGGACTGTTTCAGCGGCTGCATAAGGTGTTTCGCACCTTTACTCTGAACGCTGAGGATTACCCCCAGCTACAGCAGCTGGCGTCGACCCTGGATACCCTGAGCGACATTCTGGCCCGACAGGCGTTGCAACAGGTAAGCCAGATAGCGCCTCTGCTGCAACAGGTACGTCATGCGTTAATGCACATAGAGAATGCTTCCGAGCCTCAGGGGATATATGCCATCCCGCAGGCGCAGGGCGCAAACGTTGAGGCGATCCACGCAATAGCACCTACAGCAAAACGTGCCGGTGCTTTCCTAAGCGGGATGCTGACTGCCTTTGTGCTGAGTGCCGTTGGCTTTGCGGGATGGTACTCCCTGGCCCGCCCGGATGCGCTCCCTGCGCTGCCGGACGATCGGGCGCTGAGCAGGACGCCAGATACGTCGCTTACGGGATGGCATCAGGGGATGCTCACGCTGCAAAACCTGAGTGAGCGGCTCAATGCCCTTGATGGTCAAAAGGGAAAATACCTTACCGTCAGCGAGCTAAAATCACAGGTGTTTGCCGCTACGCTGGCCTTTAACAAGACGGTGCCGGTAGAGGAGCAGCTCCGTCTGATGTCGGAGCAGCAAACGCCTGAAACGATCACGGAGGCGCAAAAACGTCAGGCCAGGCAGCACTTACAGCAGCTTATTACCGACTATTTCGCCCTAACGCGCGGCGTTACGCCTCGTCAGCAACCATCGGCAGCGGCCAGCCGCCGAGCCGTTTCCAGCGGTTGACGATCTCGCAAAACAGCAGCGCGGTCTGCTCGGTATCGTACAGCGCGGAGTGGGCCTGAGTACTGTCAAACGACAGGCCAGCGGCCGTACAGGCTTTTGACAAAACGGTTTGACCCAGCGCCAGCCCGCTTAAGGCAGCGGTATCGAAGGTCACAAAAGGATGAAACGGGTTGCGCTTGAGCGCGGCGCGCTCTGCTGCCGCCATCAAAAAGCCGTGATCGAAGGTAGCGTTATGCGCCACCATAATGGCGCGGTTGCAGCCAGAATCTTTAATTCCCTTACGCACCATTTTGAAGATGGCGTGCAGCGCATCGTATTCGCTGACCGCCTCGCGCAGCGGATCGTTAGGATCGATGCCGTTGAACGCCAATGCCTCGGGGACAAGGTTGGCACCTTCAAAGGGCGCAACCTGGAAGTGCAGGGTGCTGTCCAGCATCAGCCAGCCGTCGCTATCCATCTTTAGCGTTATGGCGGCAATGTCCAGTAGCGCATCGGTTTTGGCATTAAACCCGGCGGTTTCAACATCAATCACAACAGGGTAAAAACCACGGAAACGGTCGCAAAGACCGGTGAGCTGTGCGTTATCGGACATAGGATCTCTTAATACAGGAAAAAGCAGCGCGCATTATGGCAAACTTTAAGTAGGGAGTGTACCTTAAGTGGGGATTGCATAGCGCAGATAAAACAACGGGCGCAGAGTGCGCCCGCAGGGATCAGTTACCCAGGCCGCGGCCCGCGTCTTTCTCTTCGATCAGCTCGATTTTATAACCGTCTGGATCTTCAACAAATGCGATAACGGTGGTGCCGCCCTTAACCGGACCGGCTTCGCGCGTCACGTTGCCGCCGTTCTGACGAATGCGCTCGCAGGCTTCGGCTGCGTTATCCACGCTCAGGGCGATATGACCATAGGCGTTGCCCAGATCGTAGCTATCCACGCCCCAGTTGTAGGTCAGCTCAATCACCGCTTCATCGCTCTCCGGGCCGTAGCCAACGAAGGCCAGCGAGTACTTATACTCGGTGTTTTCGCTGGTGCGCAGCAGCTGCATGCCCAGAACCTTGGTGTAGAACTCAATGGAACGTTGCAGGTCGCCAACGCGCAGCATGGTGTGAAGTAAGCGCATAATATCCTCTTTCGTTTTTTTGCTCAGGCATTTAAGTCATAAAGTCTATTTTAGTATAGCGGCGGATCCCTGCCGCTATCAATGCCAGTGACGGAGTATCGATTACAGCGTCGGGTAGTCGGTATAGCCTTCCGCGTCGCCGCCGTAGAAGCTCTCCGGGCGCTGCGGGTTCAGCTCGGCTTTACGCTGCAGGCGCTCGACCAGATCCGGGTTAGCGATGTAGTCGCGACCAAAGGCCACTGCATCGATCAACCCTTTGGCAATCAGGTTTTCTGCTTTTTCAGGCGTGTAAGCACCGGCACCAACGATAGGGCCGTGGAAACGTGCACGCACTTTTTCACGGAATGCATCGGTGTAAGGCTGACCACCAGCCCAGTCCGGCTCGGAGAGGTGCAGGTAGGCAATGCCGCGCTTGGCTAACTCTTCGATCAGGTAGAGCGCATCGGCCTCTTCGTTATCGCCATTGTCAGTGTTCTGGAACGTACCGATCGGGGAGAGACGGATGCCGATACGGTCAGCGCTCCACTCTTTGCTTACGGCGTCAACCACTTCCAGCACCAGACGGGCGCGGTTCTCGACGCTGCCGCCGTACGCGTCGGTACGGTGATTAGAAGAAGGTGAGAGGAACTGGTGCAGCAGGTAGCCGTGGGCGGAGTGCAGCTCGACCAGGTCAAATCCAGCTTCGCGTGCGTTAGCAACGGCATGGCGGAAGTCGTCAACGATGCCCGGGATCTCACTGATATCCAGCGCGCGCGGCGTAGAGGTATCGACGCGAATAGCGTTACCATTTTCGTCACGCAGCGAGGTGCGGGTCCCGGCGTTAATGGCTGACGGGGCCACCGGCGCGTTGCCGCCCGGCTGGATGCTGGCGTGGGAGATACGGCCGGTATGCCAGAGCTGCACGGCCATGTGGCCATTTTCAGCGTGAACGCCGTCGGTGATCTTTTTCCATGCCGCTACCTGCTCAGGGCTGTGCAGGCCAGGGGCACCGGCATAGCCTTTCGCCTGGGCAGAGATCTGCGTTGCCTCGCTGATGATTAACCCGGCGCTGGCGCGCTGACGGTAGTATTCACCCATCAGCGGAGTAGGGATATCGCCTGGCTCAATGCTGCGCAGACGCGTCAGCGGAGCCATAAAAACGCGGTTCGCCGCAGTAATCGCACCCACTTTCAGCGGGGTAAAGAGTTTGTTCGACATAACATCTCCTGAATAGACCGGTCGACTAGTTAAAGGTCAAATAAAACGCCTGTATTACTCAGGCGTGATAAGTATTGTTTTAGCATGTGCCACCGCGCTCTCCAGCGGTAGGGCACTGCGGGAAATCTTAGCCTGCAAATTGGCACCTAACCACAGGGCGTAGAGCACCTGCCCCTGGATCAGGGCATCGCCTTCAAACGCCAGGCAGCGGGAACGACGTCCGTTTTCCAGCGCCTCGGCCAGCAGCGCGATGACGCGGCTTGCGCCTCTGTCCATTGCGCTGCGCATATCCTCAGAGAGATCGCACACCTCAGCCGAAAGCTTCACCGTCAGGCAGCCACTAATAATGCCTTTCTGCGAGAACTGATTGAGCGTTTCCTGGAAATAGGCGATCAGCCGATCGCGGTAGTTACCGCTGCCGTGAGCAAAGTGGTGCGCCAGCCGCTGATGGTAGCCGACATAGTGACGCTCAAGCATGGCCACGCCGAACGCCTCTTTCGAGCGAAAATAGTGATAAAACGAGCCTTTCGGCACTTCTGCCGTTTTTAATAGCTCGCTGAGACCCATGCCGGTGAACCCGCGATGCATGCAGAGCTGCTCGCCGGTTGCCAGTAAGTGTTCACGGGTATCGTTTTCGGTATCTCTGTTCATAAAGATTACTCTAATAGACCATTCGGTCTAATGCAAGGGTTGCTTTCTGGCCCGGGGGCGTCTTCAATAGTTGTTATCGATCGTTAACAGGAGGAAGGACGTGCCGGAACAGCTGGAGTTTTTCCCCATTCTAAGCCCATGCCGGGGAATTTGTCAGAGCGACGAGCAGGGCTACTGCCGGGGCTGCCTGCGCAGCCGGGATGAGCGCTTTAACTGGCAGCGCATGAGCGATAGCGAAAAGCAGAACGTTTTACGTCTCTGCCATCAGCGAGCCCTGCGTAAAAAGCGTGCGGGTAGCCAACCGGCAGGCGAAGAACCGCAGCAGCCCTCACTGTTTTAAGGGCCATTTTCGGTATACTCTGTGCCTATCTCTTTACAAAGAAAGGAAGCGGTTATGGTTCAGCGTATTACCCTCGCGCCCCAGGGGCCAGAGTTCTCCCGATTTGTCATGGGCTACTGGCGTCTGATGGAGTGGAACATGTCCCCCCGCCAGCTGGTCAGCTTTATTGAAGCGCATCTGGATCTGGGCGTCACCACGGTCGATCACGCCGATATCTACGGCGGCTATCAGTGCGAGGCCGCCTTTGGCGAAGCGCTTAAGCTGGCTCCCCACCTGCGCGAGCGTATGGAAGTGGTCTCTAAGTGCGGCATTGCCACAACCGCGCGTCCAGAGCACGTTATCGGCCACTACATCACCGATAAACAGCACATTATTCGCAGCGCCGAGCACTCCCTGGCGAACCTGGCGACCGATCGCCTCGATTTGCTCCTTATCCACCGTCCCGATCCGTTGATGGATGCCGACGACATTGCCGAGGCGTTTCTTCAGCTCCACCAGAGCGGTAAGGTGCGCCACTTCGGCGTCTCTAACTTTACGCCAGCACAGTTTGCGCTGTTGCAGTCGCGTCTGCCGTTTACCCTCGCGACTAATCAGGTTGAGATCTCCCCGGTGCACCAGCCGCTGCTGCTTGACGGCACGCTCGACCAGCTTCAGCAGCTGCGCATTCGCCCGATGGCCTGGTCCTGCCTCGGCGGTGGGCGGCTGTTTAGCGATGAGGCTTTCCAGCCCCTGCGCGACGAGCTGGCTCAGGTTGCTCAGGAGATCAATGCTGAAACCATTGAACAGGTGGTTTATGCCTGGGTGATGGCGCTGCCGTCGAAGCCGCTGCCGATCATCGGCTCCGGCAAAATCGAGCGCGTGCGTGCGGCCATTGCCGCTGAAGCGCTCACGCTTACTCGCCAACAGTGGTTCCGTATCCGCAAAGCCGCGCTTGGCTACGACGTACCCTGATAGCTGATTATCTGATTCTCCGGTGGTATCTGCATCTCTGGTTTAAACTTCAGGGATAACAGCCAATAACCGGAGATCATATGAAGCGATTAAGTCTGGCCGTATTAACCCTCTTAGCCTGCACCGGTGCGCAGGCTGCCAGTGAAGAGGTTGAGATGCACCTTGTCACTTCTCAGGGCGTAGGGCAGTCCATCGGGACAGTGAAGATCACTGAAACGGATAAGGGACTGGAATTCGCCCCCGATCTGAAAGCGCTCCCGCCTGGCGATCACGGTTTTCACGTTCACGCCAAGGGAACCTGTGAGCCTGCCATGAAGGATGGCAAGGCCTCTGCCGCTGAAGCAGCGGGGGGACACCTTGATCCGCACACCACAGGTAAGCATGAAGGACCAGAGGGCGCGGGCCATACGGGGGATCTACCGGTGCTTCAGGTCAATAACGACGGTAAAGCCACCCAGCCCGTGGTTTCCCCGCGTCTGAAAAAGCTAGATGAGGTAAAAAACAGAGCCCTGATGATCCACGTCGGAGGTGACAACTACGCCGACAAACCAGAGCCGTTAGGCGGCGGCGGGGCACGCTACGCCTGTGGCGTGATTCACTAACTGTGATTAACTCATTACGTTAGCATCCCCGGCGGTGGCGCTTGTACAAGCTGCGACAGTGAGATCTGTAGCCGCCATACAAGCGCCGCCAGCTCGCGAGCAGCGGGTTGATGGTGATGAGATAGGGTGTCGCAGATACGCTGTAGCTGTTGCAACGTATTGGCCAATTGACGTTGGTTGACTCCCCGCTCGCTCATCACGTTGCGTAAATGAGCAATGCAAATGTCTCTGACCCGGGAAAGGGGATCGGAGCGGGTTTCCCAATCGCGAAGCTGCCATACCACATGCGAGCAGTTGAGCAGTACCACTCCCCAACGTAATAGCCAACGGCGCGCGAGCGCATCCTGACTATTACTCAGCTGGCTGATGTGATGATAGGCCAGCGATTCAAACTCATATTCGCTATACGATGGGTGCTGGCTGAGCTGATCGACGAAGTCACGGCGCAGGGCGCGTATGCGGCGGCGGCTTTTACGGGCGTCCGAGCCGGGGCGCAGAATAGCGAACGCCAGCCACGACAGCGCCACCCCGACGATTTTTGCCGAGTTATCATTAAGAAAATCGGCAAAGTCATATACGGGCGGATTAGTAACGGCGATAAACGATCCCATAAAAACAATCAGCTGCCCCCACAACCCCGCCAGCTTCGTCATTTGCAGCTTCAGTAACTGCATGGTAGTCAGCAGGGGAAAAAGAAACAGCAAAAATTGCCAGAGGTCGGTTATTTGCACCATCAGGCCAAACTTCACCACAAAGCTGAACAATGACAGCAGCACGAGGGTGCGCATCAGTAAGGTGAGCGATTTAAACGGGGTAGCGACGATGGAGTAGAGCACGCAGCTTATCGCCGCCAGCGATAGCGCACTCGCCCCGGACTCCCACTGGGTGCCAATACTCCATGCACCCACCGCCATTAACGTACAGAAGGTCCGCGTACCGCTCCATAAGGCTTCCATACTATCGGTATGACGCGCCAGGCCTGAGCGACGACTGGCGGTTTGCAACGAGACGGGCGCGCCGTTTTCCAGTGCGCGCAGCCAGCGACTACTTTGCAGATAGAGCGCGCAGAAATAGCGTAGCCGTTGCCAGAAGGCGAGGTGGTGATAGTCGCTATCATTGTGGGGACGTAGCGGGGCGATAATGCGTGCGATGTGATAAGCGTCCGTACCGGGACTGGCCAGCGCAGAGAGCAGCTGTTCTATGATCTCACGGGTTTGCGACGGCGGGTTGGGCCAGTTCAGTAGCAGACGGCGAAGGCTGGAGATAACGCTGGTCAGCCGTAGCTGGTGGTGCAGCAGCGCGTTAAGCAGGGCATTCTGGCGACGAAAGCGGTAATGACTCCAGAACGCCTGAATGCGTAGCAGATTCATCGTCAGGATCTGGTTGATGACCCCCTCATGCGCGGACCGTATGGCATCATTGGTTTCAGTCTGCCAGAGCAGATTGGCGTGTTCCAGTAAGCGCGCATGCATGTTTTTCAACGCGGTGAGCAGGGTGGTGCCATCCGTGGTGCTGGGGAGGATCATCATCATCACTCCGCCGCAAAGTATACCCAGTATGACTTCGCAAACGCGGGCCTGAGCAATATCCCACAGCTGGACGGTATCAATGAGATTAACGGTCGGGAAGGCAATAATGGCGGCGGTATAGCCCGACAATTGAAAAGCATAAGCGACGTTATTGGTAAAGTAGGCGCAGGCCCAAGTACACAGGCCGAGCCAGGCCGCCATGCTGACTAAGAAGAACCAGGGCTCATTTAAGGTATGGCCTGCAACGATCAGCGCCGCCGTAGCGCCCAGTAGGCTGCCGGCAATACGACCAAGACTCTTACTAATGACGCCGCCCACCGTTGGAAAGCTCACCACGGCGGCGGAGGTCATCGCCCAGTACGGCTCATCCAGGTTAAAGCAGTAGGCGAGCGTCAGGGCAAGGCACATGGCGATGGCGTTACGTAATGCATATCGCCACTGTCCTGATGTCGCCTTAAACCAGGGCGTATTGCGCCAGCGTAGCAACGAAAAATTCATTAGCGCTGACCAATCGCAACGCTGCACGTCGTACCGGAAACCAGCGTGACATCCTGGGGAAGCGAGTCGAACGCTATTCGCACCGGCACGCGCTGCGCCAGACGTACCCAGGGAACGTTGGGCTTAATGTCGGGTACCAGGCCCGAATCGCTCTCTACACTTTGATCGTAGATGGCGCGACCAATGCTGGAAACGTGACCCTGTAACTTTACGTTGCCGCTATACAGCGTAATAACGGCCGGTGCGCCTTCGCGAATATGGCGCAGCTTTGTCTCTTCAAAATAACCCATCACATAAAAAGAGTGGCTGTCGACGAGGGCGAACAACGGCTGGCCTGTGGTGGCGTAGTCCCCTGTACGGGTTGAAAGATTGGTTACCCAGCCTGCCACTGGGGCGCGAACGTCAGTCTGCGCAAGCTGCCACTGTGCGTTTTTTAACGCCGCTTCAGCTGCCTCAACGGTAGCCTGAGCCGCTTTTACGTTCAGATTCGCGGTATCCATATCCTCCGCGGAGATATAGTTGCGCGACAAATGCTGGCGGCGCTTGGCTTCGTTAGTAGCTTTTGCGAGGTCCGATCGCGCTTTAGCCAGCTCGGCTTGCGCATTAAGTATCGCTATGTTAAAAGGCGTTCTATCTATAGTCAGCAGCAGATCGCCAGCGTTGACGAACTGATTATCTTTAATCGTGAGCCGGGTAATGCTGCCGGAAACCTGGGGCGTAATGCTCACCTGCTCGGCGCGAACTTTGCCGTCGCGAGTCCATGGGGACTGCATGTAGTAGTTCCATAGCCACCATCCTGCCAGCACCGCGACGACGGCGATCGCAATTGTTGAAAAATATTTAATTGTTTTAAGCGACATACTCACCACGCTACCAGCAATACAAAACTCAGACAGACGCAAAGTGTAAAGATCGACAAATCCATTAGCAGGGGATGCCATATTTCCCCCGAATAAATCCAGTCGCGCAACAGACGATGCGCCACTAGCCAGATAATGAATCCGCAGGCGAACGCCTTGAAAAATGGGGGAAAATAGAGAGAAGCACCGATCACCAGATCCTGTAAGGGCAACCCTGTTGCATTAAGCGTATGCGTCACAAATCGTAATCCTTTGCATTAGCTATCATTATTTATAGGTTTAGCAAAAACCACGTTAACGAACCCCCTATCTGTTCTAAGCTGATCGGATCAGTGAGAACTAAAACAGGCAATACGTTTGTTTTGAAAATATAAATATTGCACACTATTCTAAAATCAGCATAATAACTTAGCAAGCTAATTATAAGGAGATGAAATTGGAATCGCCATTGGGTTCTGATCTAGCACGTTTAGTACGTATTTGGCGTGCACTGATTGACCATCGCCTAAAACCTCTGGAATTGACGCAGACTCACTGGGTTACGCTGCATAACATTCATCAGCTGCCGCCCGAACAGTCGCAAATTCAACTGGCAAAAGCGATCGGCATTGAACAGCCGTCGCTGGTGCGTACGCTGGATCAGCTGGAGGAGAAGGGACTTATCTCCCGTCAAACCTGTGCCAGCGATCGGCGTGCAAAACGTATCAAGCTCACCGAGAAGGCCGCGCCGATCATTGATGAGATGGAGTCGGTCATCAACAAAACCCGGGGGGAGATCCTCGCCGGTATCTCTGCCAGCGAGCTGGAGCAGCTCATCAGCCTGGTGGGTCGCCTTGAGCATAATATTATTGAATTACAATCGCGTGACTAACGCTGACGAGGGCCTTGCGAAAGCAGGGCTTTTTTTATGGCGGGACGTTTTAGATAGTAAGAAAAAGGCCGCAGTAGCGGCCCTTGTAAGAGTACTTAGCGTGGAGAGACGGTGACCTGGCTGCCGTTGCTGGCCATAACGACACGCTGACCAGCCGCGAAGCGGGTATTACCCTGTTTCTGCACCACCATAATGGTATTGCCGTCGTCTTTGCGGATCTCCAGCTCTACGCCCTGGCTTTTATTCACCGCGCCCTGTACGCCCTGACCGGCGACGCCACCTGCTACCGCACCTGCGGCAGTAGCCAGCGATCGGCCCGCGCCACCGCCCACGGTGTTACCAAGGAAACCACCCAGTACCGCACCGCCCAGCGCACCAATCACGTTATTGTCATCGCCGCCCTGAATCTGCACCTGACGCACGTTGACAATGGTCCCGTAAGCGACATTTTGCACCTGTTTAGCTTCGGATGCGCTGTAAACGTCGCCTGAAAGGGTGCTGTCATTCGCACAGCCCGCCAGAGTGAAACCAATCAGGGAAACTGCCAGTGTACGTAAAATCATCTATGAATCTCCTGTTCACCTAAAACGCTCGGACGAGCATCCGTCATCTTTAAATTATATGGCATTTAAAGATAACAGGTCACACCTTCCGCCAAAACAATGCGAAAATAGTACGGTTGCAGAGCTTAACTTTACTTAAACAAGTCAAAAATGGACAACCTAACCGGTGCAAATTCGGACTGAAAAATCAAAATAGCGCTACACATATCCTGGGCAACAGTTTTAAGGTGATGTAGTGAACTAAAGCCACGCAGACAGATAAGGACGGCATATGAAATCGGGTCGCTATATTGGCGTCATGTCAGGCACCAGCCTGGATGGGGTAGATGTTGTCCTCGCGGCAATTGACGATCGCATGGTGGCGCAGCAGGCAAGCCTGAGCTGGCCTATTCCCGTGTCGCTGAAAGAGGCCATTCTCGCTATCTGCCAGGGCCAGCAGCTGACGCTCTCTCAGCTGGGGCAGCTAGACAGCCAGCTGGGCAAACTGTTTGCCGATGCTGTACTGGCGCTGCTAAAGCAGGAGAACCTGCGGCCGCAGGAGATTGTCGCCATCGGCTGCCACGGCCAAACTGTCTGGCATGAGCCCTTGGGCGACGCGCCGCATACGCTACAGATTGGCGACAACAACCAGATCGTCGCCCGCACGGGCATTACGGTGGTAGGGGATTTTCGCCGCCGGGATATCGCCCTCGGCGGGCAGGGCGCACCGCTGGTGCCTGCCTTCCATCAGGCGCTGCTGGCGCATCCGGTAGAGCGGCGCATGGTGCTCAACATTGGCGGCATTGCCAACCTCTCTCTGCTCTTTCCTGGGCAGCCGGTCAGAGGCTACGACACCGGTCCGGGCAATATGCTGATGGACGCGTGGATCTGGCGGCAGAAGGGCCAGCCCTATGACAAGGACGCCCGGTGGGCAAAAGCCGGTAACGTTATCCGGCCGCTGCTGCAGCAGATGCTCGGCGATCCGTGGTTCGCCCGCCCCGCACCGAAAAGCACCGGACGGGAGTACTTTAACTATGGCTGGCTGGAGCGTCAGCTTGCCCATTTCCCCGGTCTCTCAGGCAGCGATGTGCAGGCGACCCTGGCAGAGCTGACGGCAGTAAGCATCGCTGAGCAGGTGCTGTTGAGCGGCGGCTGCGAGCGTCTGATGATTTGTGGCGGCGGGGGACGAAATCCGCTGGTGATGGCGCGGCTCGCCAGTCTGCTACCGGGCATCGAGGTCGGCACCACCGACGAGGCGGGGATCAGCGGGGACGATATGGAAGCGCTGGCCTTCGCCTGGCTGGCGTGGCGCACCATTGCCGGTCTGCCCGGAAATCTCCCCTCCGTGACGGGAGCCTCGCAGCCCAGCGTGCTCGGGGCTATCTTTCCCGCGAATCCACGACATAATCAGACATAACCTAAATTCTGTTTTGTAACGAGACGTTAGACTAAAACAAAACAGGGGCAGAGCCGTGGTACGATCTGCCCCGGGATATGTTTTAGGACGGATCATGAAAAGATTATTGATTGCTTTATTACCCGTGATGCTTGCCGGATGTACAACCTATAACCAGTTTATGGAGCGTATGCACACCGACACGCTGGCCTATCAGTGCGATGATGAAAAACCGCTGACGGTTAAGCTCAACCAGACGCGTCAAGAGGTCAGCTTCACGCTAGAAGATACGCCGCTAACGTTACAGCAGGGTCTTTCCGCCTCTGGCGCGCGCTATACCGACGGGATCTACGTCTTCTGGTCTAAAGGGGATAACGCCACGGTTTACAAGCACGATCGCATTATCTTGAATAACTGCCAGCTACAAACCCCGCAGCGTTGAGATTTTTACCCAGGCGGCGCACAATAGCGCCACCTGAACATTCACGTAGCGAACGCCATGTCAGACAACCACGATGCAAATAACAGCGATCTGCAGCACATTGCGCACCTGCGCCGCGAGTACATCAAAGGCGGCCTGCGCCGCGCCGATCTTCCTGCCCAACCGCTAGACCTCTTTGAACGCTGGCTCGCCCAGGCCTGCGAGGCCCGTCTTGCCGATCCCACGGCGATGGTCGTGGCGACGGTGGATGAGAAAGGCCAGCCTTATCAGCGTATCGTTCTGCTCAAACACTATGATGAAAAGGGGCTGGTGTTCTATACCAACCTCGGCAGCCGTAAGGCGCATCATATTGAAAATAACCCGCAGCTCAGCCTGCTGTTTCCCTGGCACATGCTGGAGCGCCAGGTGATGGTCATTGGCAAAGCAGAGCGTCTTTCGACGCTGGAAGTAGTGAAGTATTTCCACAGCCGCCCACGCGACAGCCAGATCGGCGCATGGGTCTCGCAGCAGTCCAGCCGCATCTCCGCCCGTGGCGTCCTTGAAAGCAAGTTCCTTGAGCTTAAGCAGAAGTTTCAGCAGGGCGAAGTACCATTGCCGAGCTTTTGGGGTGGATTCCGCGTCAGCATCGAGCAGATGGAGTTCTGGCAGGGGGGGCAGCACCGCCTTCACGATCGTTTTTTATACCAGCGTGAAAACAGCGGCTGGAAAATCGATCGTCTCGCGCCTTAATGGCTGAAAAATGTTGATTTAAGCGCTGGTACTCCGGGTTCCAGCGCTTTATTCTATCCCTCTTTCGTAACGAGCGAAAAGTCGTGTACCGGCAGAGGTGCAGCGTTAGATACATGGAGAATTTGATGGCAAGCGGTAACTTGATTAAACAATTGCAAGAGCGGGGTCTCGTGGCCCAGGTGACGGACGAAAATGCGTTAGCAGAGCGACTGGCGCAAGGCCCGATCGCGCTCTATTGCGGCTTCGATCCCACCGCCGATAGCTTGCATTTGGGGCATCTGGTTCCATTGTTATGCCTGAAACGCTTCCAGCAGGCAGGCCACAAGCCTGTGGCGCTGGTGGGTGGCGCAACGGGCCTGATTGGCGATCCGAGCTTCAAAGCCGCCGAGCGTAAACTTAACACGGAAGACACTGTCCAGGAGTGGGTAGATAAGATCCGCAAACAGGTTGCGCCTTTCCTCGACTTTGACTGCGGTGACAACTCCGCCATTGCGGCAAACAACTACGACTGGTTTGGCGGCATGAACGTGCTGACCTTCCTGCGCGATATCGGGAAGCACTTCTCTGTCAACCAGATGATCAACAAAGAGGCGGTAAAGCAGCGTCTTAACCGTGACGATCAGGGCATCTCTTTTACCGAGTTCTCCTATAACCTGCTGCAGGGCTACGATTTTGCCTGCCTGAACGAGCTGCACGGCGTGGCGCTGCAGATTGGCGGCTCCGATCAGTGGGGTAACATCACCTCCGGTATCGACCTGACCCGCCGTCTGCATCAGAACCAGGTCTTCGGCCTGACCGTTCCGCTGATCACCAAAGCCGACGGCACCAAGTTTGGTAAAACCGAGGGCGGTGCGGTCTGGCTCGATCCGAAGAAAACCAGCCCGTATAAGTTCTACCAGTTCTGGATCAACACCGCCGATGCCGACGTCTACCGCTTCCTGAAGTTCTTTACCTTTATGGATATCGCGGAGATCAACGCTCTGGAAGAGGAAGACAAGAATAGCGGTAAAGCGCCGCGCGCCCAGTATGTGCTGGCCGAGCAGGTGACCCGTCTGGTACACGGCGAAGAAGGCCTGGAAGCGGCGAAACGCATTACCGCCAGCCTGTTCAACGGTACCCTGAGCGATCTGAGCGAAGCTGACTTCGAGCAGCTGGCCCAGGACGGCGTCCCAATGGTTGAAATGGAGAAGGGTGCGGATCTGATGCAGGCGCTGGTAGATTCCGATCTACAGCCGTCTCGTGGCCAGGCACGCAAGACCATCGCCTCTAACGCGGTCACCGTCAATGGTGAAAAACAGTCCGACGCGGAATACACCTTTGCCGACAGCGATCGTCTGTTTGGTCGCTACACGCTGCTGCGTCGTGGTAAGAAAAATTACTGTCTGATCTGCTGGAAGTAATGCACTAAGCACAGGGAGTGAGAAATCACTCCCTTATTTTTATGTCCGGGTAAGAAAATGAAGAACATCCTCGCCATCCAGTCTCACGTCGTCTTTGGTCATGCCGGTAACAGCGCCGCTGAGTTCCCGATGCGCCGCCTTGGTGCCAACGTCTGGCCGCTGAATACGGTTCAGTTCTCTAACCACACTCAATACGGCAAGTGGACCGGTTGCGTAATGCCGCCCGCACATCTGACCGAGATCGTGCAGGGCATTGCCGATATCGATAAGCTGAAGACGTGTGACGCGGTGTTAACCGGCTACCTCGGCTCTGCCGAGCAGGGCGAGCATATTCTTGGCATTGTGCGCCAGGTTAAAGCCGCCAATCCGCAGGCGAAATACTTTTGCGATCCGGTGATGGGCCATCCGGAGAAGGGATGCATCGTTGCGCCCGGCGTCGCGGAGTTTCACGCGCGCTATGCCCTACCCGCCAGCGATATCATTGCCCCAAACCTGATTGAGCTGGAGATGCTCTGCGGCCACTCCGTTAACAGCATCAGCGAGGCCGTTTCTGCCGCCCGCGAGCTGATTGCGCAAGGGCCGGAGATTGTGCTGGTTAAGCACCTGGCACGTGCTGCTAAAAGTATGGAGAGCTTTGAGATGCTGCTGGTTACGCAGCGCGAAGCCTGGCACATCAGCCGTCCGCTGGTGGATTTCGGTATGCGTCAGCCGGTCGGTGTGGGCGACGTCACCAGCGGTCTGCTGCTGGTTAAACTACTTCAGGGGACATCCCTGCGCGATGCGCTGGAGCACGTGACGGCTGCGGTGTATGAAATCATGCTCACCACCAAAGAGATGGGCGAGTATGAGCTGCAGGTGGTGGCCGCCCAGGATCGCATCGCCCGCCCCGAACATCTGTTCCGCGCCACCGAGGTTTAAGCTGTGGTGTAAAACGTAGGCCGGGCAAACAACGTGCCGCCCGGCATTGCACACAGCCAGCATACGCCCGCCCGGTGGCGCTGCGCTTACCGGGCCTACAAAATCCCGTATCCAGCATCTCCGTTTAAACAAAAAAAGCCGCTGATTTCTCAGCGGCTTTTTTGTTGGCTTGCGTTTCCCAGTACCGTTACGCGGAGGCTGCTTCAGACTCGGCTAAGTCTTTCTCATCCATCTGCGTCATGCGGTTCAGCTTCGACGCGGCGAGCAGCATCAGCACCGCAATAACGGCGGTCACCATACCAATCTGCAGGAACACGCGGCCATAAACGTCCAGCGACATCAGCGGATCGGTCACGTTTTCCGGGATAGCCATCATGTTAGCCACGTAGCCCGCGATCAGGTTTGCCCCGGCGGTGGTCAGGAACCAGCTACCCATGATAAAGCCCATCAGACGCTGTGGAACCAGCTGGGCCACCATTGCCAGACCAAGGCCAGAGATCATCAGTTCACCGATGCTCTGGAAGGCGTAGCTCGCAATCAGCCAGCTCACAGAAACGATCCCGGCATCGCTGGCAAATTTAGCGCCCAGCGGCAGGATCAGGAACGCGGCTGAGCAGAGCACCATCCCGAAGGCGAACTTAAACGGCATCGGCAGCGTATCGCCCATCTTGGTATAGATAGCGGCCAGAATCGGGCTACCAATGATGATCCAGAACGGGTTCAGGGCCTGATACTGCTCCGGCTCGAAGGCGATACCCAGAATAGAGTGCTCAACGTTGCGGATGGCAAAGAAGTTCAGCGAGGTCGGCATCTGGCTGTAGAGGACGAAGAACACAATCGCCTGCAGCATCAGAATGAAGGCCACGATCATCTTGCGACGCGCCGCGCCGTGCATTGAGAAGGTCTCTTTGGCAAAGATAATCACAATACCCAGCGCCACGACCGCCAGTACCATACGGGCGATACCCTGGTTGTGCAGCAGCCAGGTGGCAGCAGCAATCAGGACAACAACGCCAGCGATGGTGGCCAGCAGGCTACCGACGCGCAGCGGTTCAAAGTCCGGCTTCGATCCGTACTGTTTTACCCAACGCTTACAGAATAAAAAGTTTACGACGGTGATCAGCATCCCGACCACGCTCAGCGAGAAGGCCACGCTCCAGCCAAACTTCGCTGCCAGCCACGGCGTCGCCAGCATAGAGAAGAACGAGCCGATGTTGATGGACATGTAGTACATGGTGAAAGCGCCATCAAGACGCGGATCGTCTTTTGCGTAGCAGGTAGAGAGCAGCGAAGAGGGGTTCGCCTTGAACAGGCCGTTACCTACCGCAATGGTCGCCATACCCATATAGACAACGGCCGCATCATGGCCGGACCAGGCCACCAGCGCATAGCCGATCGCCAGCACAATCGCGCCCAGCAGAATAACGCGTTTGGTACCGAGGATCTTATCACCCAGCCAGCCGCCGATGGCCACCAGGCCGTATACTAGGGCGCTGAAGGAGGAGAACAGCGTAATTGAGTCGGATTCTGACATACCCAGCTGTTTCACCAGGTACACCGCCATGATCCCTTGCAGGCCGTAGAAACCGAAACGCTCCCACAGCTCAATGGAGAAGATCAGGTAAAACGCCTTGGGCTGTTTGAAAGCGTTCAGGCTGACGCTCTCAGTTGGTTTGTTGTTTGCAGTCGACACATATACCTCTTTTTTTACATCCCATATTAACGGGGGTGTTCAGTGCGCAATGGCCAGAGTCCATCGAGCTTATAGTTATAAGGGAGGGGAAACGGCGGGTAATGTTCCCTATCCAGCACGCTGAGGCAATACCTTTGTAATAATCTGTTACATATAAACCGATCGCTATAAAGCGCCAGTTGGAAGAATGTTATTCAGCGTTAAATTTCGGCTTTAGCATTTTGATAGTTTTTTCCACTGAGAAAAATGGGCGCCACCGGGGCTATGGCGATATGTTCTGCTATTTTGCGCTATAAGCAGCGTAATGGCCCGCTATTGCTAAAAACAGTGGTTTAATCTACCGCTGATTGCTTATGGGATGTAGGCTGGTGCAGGTGCGGGTCTCACTATTGAAACATTTTTATAACGTTTGGCGGGTAGAGTGATCTTCATCACAAATGTATAGAAATTTTTTGTATTAAAAAAACGATTAACCTTAAAAAGTAATAACCAGCCGAGTTTTATCACGCCCTGCGTCGGCATGAAAACATAAGCTGGCGTTATATGGAGGAAAAGCAGGGCGGGGAAAAGATCACTCGTAAACCTTCTCCCGGTACTCGCAGAGATCTTCAATAATGCAGGAGCCGCAGCGGGGCTTACGGGCAATACAGGTGTAGCGGCCATGGAGGATCAGCCAGTGGTGGCAGTCAACCTTGAACTCCGTCGGGACGACCTTCAGCAGCTTCTCTTCCACCTGCTCAACGTTCTTACCCGGCGCGAACTGCGTCCGGTTACTGACGCGGAAAATATGCGTATCGACGGCAATGGTCGGCCAGCCAAAGGCGGTATTCAGCACCACGTTGGCGGTTTTGCGTCCAACGCCTGGCAGCACCTCCAGCGCGGCACGATCCTCCGGCACCTCGCCGCCGTGCTGCTCCAGCAGGATCCGGCAGGTTTTAATAACATTCTCCGCCTTGCTGTTAAACAGGCCGATGGTCTTGATATAGGACTTCACTCCCTCTACGCCAAGAGAGAGCATCGCCTCTGGCGTATTGGCGACAGGATAGAGCTTCGCCGTCGCCTTATTGACGCTGACGTCAGTGGCCTGGGCCGAGAGCAGAACCGCAATCAGCAGCTCAAACGGTGAGTTAAAGTTCAGCTCGGTGGTGGGATGCGGATTGTTCTCCCGAAGACGGGTCAAAATCTCCAGACGTTTTACTTTGTTCATCATGCCTTCCCGGGCGTGGCAGGGGTCTCTACATTAGCGGTATCGACGGCAGAAGAAGCGGCGGTGGCCGCCTGACGTTTTTTAGTCCGCTCATCGATCAGGTATTTTACTGCCAGCATCATGCCCAAGCCAATAAACGCGCCTGGAGGCAGCATCGCTAGTAGGAAAGGTGAATCGGTATGGAACACCTCAATGCGTAACACCTTCGCCCAGCTGCCCAGCAGGCCATCCGCGCCGTCAAACAGCGTGCCGTTACCCAGCACTTCGCGCAGGGAGCCGAGTACGAACATGGCGCAGGTGGCTCCCATACCGATAGAGAAGCCGTCCAGCGCCGAGAGCGCCGGGCCTTTTTTCGCCGCAAAGGCTTCCGCACGGCCCACCACGATGCAGTTGGTGACGATCAGCGGGATAAAGATCCCCAGCGACTGATAGAGACCAAAGGCATAGGCGTTGATCAGCATCTGCACCGCGCTCACCACCGAGGCGATGATCATGACGTAGATCGGGATACGGATCTCCGGGGGCGTCCAGCGGCGAAGCATGGAAACGGCCAGGTTAGTCAGGGTTAACACGAAGGTGGTTGCCAGACCAAGGCCCAGGGCGTTAGTGGCGGTGGAGGTGACAGCCAAGAGCGGGCAGAGGCCCAGCAGCTGCACCAGCGCCGAGTTGTTCTTCCACAGCCCCTGAACAATAACGTCTTTAATTTCGCTCATGGTCTACTCTCCGCAAGACGGTAAGGAATTAAGCTGGGCGGGCAGGGTTTGTGCGTATAGACCAGCACGTTTAACGGCGTTCACCACCGCCCTGGGGGTAATGGTCGCGCCGGTAAACTGGTCGAAATCACCGCCGTCCTTCTTCACCGCCCAGTGGCTATCAGACGCGCCAGCAATCGTCTTGCCGCTGAAAGAGGTGATCCAGTTAGAGAGGCGAAGTTCGATCTTATCGCCCAGTCCCGGCGTCTCGTGATGCTCGGTAACCCGCGTGCCCAGCACCGTGCCGTTAAAGTCTGCGCCAACCAGCAGCTGAATAGCGCCGGAGTAACCGTCCGGTGCGGTAGCTTCCATCACCGCCGCCACGGGCTTGTCGTCCTGACGGGCGATGTAAACCCGCCGTTCGCCCTTGCCTAGCTCCGGAGCGTTTACCAGAAAACAGCTCTGGCTGAGATCGTTATTGTAGATATTAGCGGGGATAACCTGATCAAACAGCGCCTTCTGCTGGATCGCGGCCTGCTCGGCAATGGTGGATTTGGTCAATTGGGCGATAGCTGCCGTCAGGCCGGTAGAGCAGGCGGCGAAGAGGGCCAGCGTTACGCCGTGTTTTTGCATCGTCTTTAACATGGCGGCTCCTCAGCGATGGCCGTACGCGCGCGGACGCGTGTAGTAGTCAATTAACGGCACGGTGATATTCGCCAGCAGCACCGCAAAGGCCACGCCGTCCGGGTAGCCGCCAAAGCTGCGGATCAGCCACACCAGCACCCCGGTCAACGCGCCAAAGATCAGGCGGCCTTTGTTGGTTGTCGAGGCGGTGACCGGATCGGTGAGGATAAAGAAGGCCCCAAGCATGGTCGCGCCGGAGAAGAGATGCAGCGTCGGAGAGGCGAGGCTCTCGGGTGAGAACAGCCAGCCCAGCGTGGCGCAGAGGGTCAGCGTCACAAGGAAGCTAACCGGAATATGCCAGCGAATAGCGCCTTTCCCCAGCAGGAACACCCCGCCGAGCAGATAGGCAAGGTTGACCCACTGCCAGCCCGCGCCCGCCAGCACGCCGCTGTAGATGGGATACTGCATAATCTGATCGACGCTATGACCGGCGTGCAGCGAGGTTTTAAAGGTGTCCAGCGGGGTAGCCTGGCTAACCCCGTCGATACCCATCCGCAGAGTATCCATATTGGCACCGCCCGCGCTGTGGCCGGTGAAGATAACCTGAATCGCATCCATAAAGCCGGGCACGTTGGCGGCAATCTCATGCGGCGGTAGCCAGCGGGTCATCTGCACCGGGAAGGAGATCAGCAGCACGACGTAGCCGATCATCGCCGGGTTAAAGGGGTTATGCCCAAGGCCGCCGTAGAGCTGCTTGGCAATAATCACGGCAAAAACGGTGCCCAGCACCACCATCCACCAGGGGGCAAACGGCGGAATACTGATTGCCAGCAGCAGGCCGGTCAGCAGAGCAGAGTTATCTTTAAGGATGGCGCCTGCGTTTTGTTTACGCAGCGTAAGAACCAATCCTTCCGCGACGAGGGCACTGACGCCTGCCAGTACGATCTGCACCAGCGTCCCCCAGCCAAAGAACCACGTCTGCACGGCGATACCGGGCAGGGCCGCGAGCAGAACCAGCATCATAATCCGTGATGTTTGGCGCTGATTGTGCGTATAGGGGGAGCTTGCGATTCGAAAAACCATCTATTCCTCGTTAACTGCCTGTTTTGCGGCTTTCTTAGCCTGAGCCCTGGCAATCGCCGCAGCGACGGCCGCTTTACGCGGATCGTCATTGGCTGCCGGGGTATCTACTATTTTGTTCACGACCTTCTCGGCAGCCTGCTGCTGTGCCTTACGCGCTTTCGCACGGGCGATAGCGGCTTCGACGGCCGCTTTACGCGGATCGACCGCGGCGGCTGGCTCAACGGCGGCGGGTTCAGGCGCCGCTTCCGGAGCGGCTGTCTGGGCGGCTTTACGCGCTTTAGCACGAGCGATAGCGGCCTCGACCGCCGCTTTACGTGGATCGACGGGCTCGGCTGTGGTTTCTGCGGCTGGCTGCTGGGCTTTTTCAGCCTGACGCGCACGGGCCTCGGCCTTGCGGGCTTCGCGAGCGGCAATCATCGCGCTGTTATCCGGTTCGGCACCGGCCTGAACTACCACCGGCTGGGTGGCGCGCTGCTGTTTCTCACGCACGCGGGCCAGGGCAGCATTCACCGCATCCTTATCTTTGGCGGCTGGCTGGGCAGCGGATTTCTTATGACGCTCAAGACGTGCCGCTTTCTCGCGCTCCAGACGGGCCTGACGCGCTTCAAAACGGATCTTCGCCTCGGCGGCACGCTTCTCTTCCTGGGCGATAGCGTAGATCTCGGCCTTCTCCTGGCGGAAATACTGCACCAGCGGAATATTGCTTGGGCAGACCCAGGCGCAGGCCCCGCACTCGATACAGTCCGCCAGGTTATGGGCGGTGGCTTTATCGTGCTGCTGGCCTTTACTGAACCAGTAGAGCTGCTGCGGGAGCAGATCCGCCGGGCAGGCGTCGGCGCAGGCGCTACAACGAATGCAGCCTTTCTCTTCCTGCGTTTCGCCCATTTCGCTGGCCGAAGGGGCCAGCAGGCAGTTGGTAATTTTGACCACTGGCACGTCCAGCCACGGCAGGGTGAAGCCCATCAGCGGCCCGCCCATGATCACCAGTTGTTCACCGGAGGGGCAAAAACCGGCGGCATCAAGCAGGTGGCGCACCGGCGTGCCCAGCCGCGCCCAGACGTTACCCGGCTGCGCAACGGCTTCGCCGGTCAGGGTCACGACGCGCTCGGTAAGGGGTTCGCCATCGACAACCGCACGCTTAACGGCAAAGGCGGTCCCCACATTCTGCATCAGCACGCCGATGTCTGACGAACGGCCGCCGTGCGGAACCTGCTTGCCGGTGAGAATTTGCGTCAGCTGTTTCGCGCCGCCGGAGGGGTATTTGGTGGGGACAACGCGCAGCATGATGTCGTGCGCATTCGCCAGCACCGCCCGCAGCATCGAGATAACCTGCGGCTTGTTATCTTCAATACCAATCAGCACCTGGCGCGGCTGAAGAATATGCGCAAGGATCCGAATGCCCTCAACGATCTGCGCGGCGCAGTCCTGCATCAGGCGATCGTCGGCGGTGATATACGGCTCGCACTCGGCGGCGTTAATAATCAGCGTTTCGATTTTATCCCCGCCGCCCTGCAGTTTATTGCCGGTCGGGAAGCCCGCGCCGCCGAGGCCCGCTACACCAAACTGGTGGATACGCTCAATCAGCTCGGCGCGGGAGCGGGAGCGATAGTCGCTCCAGCCGTCACGCTCGATCCAGCGGTCTTCGCCGTCAGCATCAATGATGACGCTCAGCTCGGCCAGCGCCGACGGATGCGCGGTAGAGTGGGGGGCAATCGCCACAACCGTCCCGGAGGTGGGGGCGTGTACCGGCAGCATACGTCCGCGACCGTGGGTCAGCGGCTGGCCGCGCAGGACGCGATCGCCAACGGCGACGCACAGCTCGCCCTCGGCACCGATGTGCTGCTTCAAAGGAATGACGAAACGCCCCGCGAGCGGGATCTGGCGCAGCGGCGTACCGTTTGACTGAGTTTTCATCTCCGGCGGATGGATGCCGCCGTTGAAATCCCAGAGCTTATCTTTTTTAAACGCGGAGAATAGCTTAAGCATGTTGTTCCACAGGAATAATGCGTACCGGAATGGTTTGCAGATCCCATTTCCAGCTTTCAGTCGTTGTCGCGACGGGACGCAGGTCGATACACTGCGTCGGGCACGGAGCAACACAGAGATTACAGCCGGTGCAGAGATCGCTGATTACCGTGTGCATGGCGCGGGTTGCGCCGACGATGGCATCAACCGGACAGGCCTGGATGCACTTGGTGCAGCCAATGCAGTTAGGCTCGTCAATGACTGCCAGCATACGTACCGGCTCAGCGGCTTCGGCATCGTCACCAATGGGCTGCGGGTCGACGTTCAACAGCGTGGCGATTTTAAGCATCACCGCTTCGCCGCCTGGCGCACAGCGGTTGATCTTCTCGCCCTGACTGCCTACGGCCTCAGCATAGGGACGACAGCCGGGGTAGCCGCACTGGCCACACTGGCTTTGCGGCAGCAGGTTATCAATTTTTTCGACGACCGGATCGTCCTCCACCGCAAAACGGCGCGAGGCGTAGCCGAGAATCAGGCCAAAGATCAGCCCGAGCACGCTCAGGGCCGCAATGGCTATCCAGATAGCAGACATTACAGCTTCACCAGACCACTAAAGCCCATAAAGGCCAGAGACATTAAACCCGCGGTAATCAGCGCGATGGCGTTACCGCGGAACGGTGCCGGTACGTCCGCCACCGCCAAACGTTCGCGAATAGCGGCAAACAGAACCATCACCAGCGAGAAGCCGACGGCAGCGGAAAAACCGTACAGCGCCGACTGTAAAAAGTTATGACCGAGGTTGATATTCAACAGCGCCACGCCCAGCACCGCACAGTTAGTGGTGATCAGGGGCAGGAAGATCCCCAGCAGGCGATAGAGCGCCGGGCTGGTTTTGCGTACCACCATCTCGGTGAACTGCACCACCACGGCGATGACCAGAATAAAGGCCAGGGTGCGCAGGTAGATGAGATCCAGCGGAATAAGAACAAAGGTGTCGATCAGCCAAGCGCAAATAGAGGCCAGCGTGAGCACAAAGGTCGTCGCCAGCCCCATCCCCATGGCCGTCTCCAGCTTTTTGGAGACCCCCATAAACGGACAGAGGCCCAGGAACTTAACCAGCACGAAGTTATTAACCAGTACGGTTCCGACAAACAGCAACAGGTAATCAGTCATTATTCAGCCTGAAAAAGAGTAGCCGCCTATTATCGGATAAATCGATCCGGGCGACAACAGTACAACGAATAGGGTTAATTATGGGTTTACGAAGGTCTTCTTGACCCGCTGCGATCGCTTGAAATAGGGCACGATCAGCGCGGCAGCCAGCAGCGGAAACAGCAGCTGGCGCAGCGCCAGGGTATCCGAAACCGGCGAAAATGCAAACGCCTTTAGCGCCAGCAGAATGGTGATGAGCAGCCAGATAATATAGTGCTTCGGCACCAGCCGACGGCGTTTAAAGAACGCGACGGTCAGCCACAGGGTGTAACCGCCCATGGCGATAGCAAAGATAAACGAGGTATACCACAGCGTTTTATCTCCGGCGCTTTGGGCATTCAGCACGGCGGCCATCTCAGGCGTCAGCAGCACAGCGGAAAATCGCGCTACCACCAGCAGCGTTCCCAGCAAAGAGACCAGCAGCCATGCGAGCGGGGCGAGCAACCATCCACCAATGCGTTCAGCAGGGCGTTCAACAGGCGTTGCGGTCATATCATTCTCTCCCCTGGCGTGGCTCAATCTCTTTTGCAGGGCGAGAGTATAAAGGATTATACAGCGAATGCTACCCGCGCTATTTCCTACCGCACTCGGCGACAAATCACCGTAGCGGCAAGCGTTTAAAAATAACGCGGGCGTGCGCTATTTTGCCTGAACGGTAGCAGCAGGTTCCGGCGGCTGGTAGTTATCAATATGGCTGGCAACCCCCAGCAGTATGGCGCTCACGCCCAGTACAACCCACCCAGCTAATTCAATGATTCGGTTCATTATTCCAGACATACTTTTCTATTTCTCCCTGTATATAGAAATGGCATAGTATCGATGCAAAAAAGCCTCAGCAAGTAACAAACCATATTTTCGGCCTATTCGCAATTGGAACGTTAAAGTGTGCTACAGGATGTTTTAGATAAGTTATAAAATGCATATTATTGTGAACACTATGTTTTGATAAAAGTATGTTTTAGGATTGAAATATCTCCACGCACTGATGAGAGGCAGCACGATGAATGATAAAATTCGGGTCGGATTAATTGGCTACGGTTACGCCAGCAAGACATTTCACGCCCCGCTGATTGACGGCACATCGGGCATGGAGCTGGCCGCGATCTCCAGCAGCGATGAGGCGAAAGTGAAGGCGGACTGGCCAACGGTACCGGTCGTCTCTGAACCTAAACACCTTTTCAACGATCCGACTCTCGATCTGATTGTCATCCCGACGCCCAACGATACCCACTTCCCGCTGGCTAAGGCGGCGCTGGAGGCGGGCAAGCATGTGGTGGTGGATAAACCCTTCACCGTGACACTGTCACAGGCGCGTGAGCTTGATGCGCTGGCGAAATCGCTGGGGCGGGTGCTTTCAGTGTTCCACAACCGCCGCTGGGACAGTGATTTCCTGACGGTGAAGGCGCTACTGGCCGACGGCGCGCTGGGTGAGGTGACCTATTTTGAGTCACATTTCGACCGTTTCCGCCCGCAGGTGCGTAACCGCTGGCGTGAGCTGGCCGGGCCGGGCAGCGGCATTTGGTACGATCTGGGCCCGCATCTGCTCGACCAGGCGGTAAACCTGTTTGGCCTGCCGGTGAGTTTGACCGTCGATCTGGCCCAGCTGCGTCCAGGTGCGCAGGCCACGGACTACTTCCATGCGGTGCTGAGCTATCCCCAGCGCCGTGTCGTGCTCCACGGAACGCTGCTGGCGGCAGCCGAGTCGGCGCGCTATATCGTGCACGGCACTCGCGGGAGCTATGTCAAGTATGGCCTCGACCCGCAGGAGGAGCGGCTGAAAAACGGCGAGCGACTGCCGCAGGAGGATTGGGGCTATGATATGCGCGACGGCGTATTGACTCGGGTGCAGGGTGAAGAGGTGGTCGAGGAGAGCTGGCTCACCGTACCGGGGAACTATCCGGCTTACTATGCCGGCATTCGCGATGCGCTGAACGGCGTGGGTGAGAACCCGGTTCCCGCCAGCCAGGCGATTCAGATTATGGAGCTGATTGAGTTAGGCATGGAGTCAGCTAAGCACCGCTCGACGCTCTGCCTGGCATAACGCTGCCTGACGTAACGAATGTGCCGCCCGCCTGGGCGGCATTTTTTTACGCGGTGCGCAGGCTATCTTTTAACGCCTGCTTCTCTGCCGCACTGAGGAACGCGACCTCGAGACCGTTAATTTGCGCCTGGCGGATCTGCGCCTGGCTCAGGCCTGCCTGCGGGGCCGCCACGCGATATTCATGAATAATATCTACGCCCTGAACCGCCGGATCGTCGGTGTTGATGGTCGCCAGAATGCCGTGCTCAAGGAAGGTTTTCAGCGGATGCGTCTCAAGCGATGCGACGGTGCTGGTCTGGATGTTGGAAGTCAGACAGGACTCAATGCCGATGCGCTGCTCGGCGAGGAAATCCATCAGGGCCCGATCCTCAATGGCTTTCACCCCGTGGCCGATACGCTCCGCGCCCAGCTCACGAATCGCCTGCCAGATGCTCTCCGGCCCGGCGGCTTCACCGGCGTGAACAGTAATGTGCCAGCCCGCGTCGCGGCCACGGTTAAAGTGGGTCAGGAACAGGCTACCGGGGAAGCCCAGCTCGTCACCAGCCAGATCCAGCCCGGTGATAGCATCGCGGTGGGCCAGCAACGCCTCCAGCTCCTCAACGCAGGCGTCTTCGCCGAAGGTGCGGCTCAGAATACCGATCAGGCGAGCCTGGACGTTAAAGGCCTCGCTACCCTGACGCACGCCCTCGATCACCGCTTCAACGACGCCCGCGACCGGCAGGCCGTGGGTCATTGCCATATAGCGGGGGGAGAAGCGCAGCTCAACATAGTGCAGCCCATTGCGTGCGGCATCTTCCATATTCTCAAACGCCACGCGACGGCAGGCCTCCAGCGAGGCTAGCACCTTGACGCCCCAGTCCAGCTTTGCGAGGAAGCTCACCAGATCCGGTTCGTTAGCGGTAACCTGGACGTGCGGACGCAGTGACTCAAGCGAGTCGGCGGGCAGGGTAAGGGAAAACTCACGGCCAAGGTCAAGAATGGTTTGCGCCCGGATGTTGCCATCAAGGTGGCGGTGGATGTCGGTCAAAGGGAGGTTAGCGTCAATCATGGTCGCACTCTTTTTTTTAGATAAAGTGCAGAGCATTATAAAAATAAAACGCTACGGAAAGCTATATTGCGCAAGGAAAATTTCCTTTGCGCAATATAAATCATCATAAAGCATTGATTCCGGAAATCAGTGGCGAGGGTCTGAGCGAACTTCTCTTATGAGGCATCTGCTACTCTGGCTTGGCATAAGTAAGAAAGGAGAGGTCATGTGCTTATCCTGGGTTCGTTGAGTAAAGCACTTGCTTATTGGCAATAGGGGCGAAAAAATAAAGGTATCAATCGGGTAAATGTAGTATCGGTTACACTTTTCCCGCTGCATGACATAAGTGGATATTATTCGGAATTTTCCTAACTTTCTAAAATCTTAAGGCATTTACTCTTGATATCTCAATGATATAACAATTTATACATAAGAGGGATAAAATGACATTCTTAGGACAGAACTCAAAATATCTTCCCGATTACGCATTTGCCCGAAGTCTTGGTTTAGCCTCTGGCGACGATATTGATTTTACTGCTCTTGCTAATCAGTTGGATTGTAGTCGAAACTTTAGTCAGGTCGGGATTATTTACTCAGACGGTGCGCGTCAGTGGCTAGTAAGGCCCTCAAGGCGGATCGCGACACCAAACGAAAGCTCGGTAAGCCATGTGATATATAGGAAATTAGTGGCTAGGTTATGATGAGATATATCAAAAAGAGCCTTGCGTTAAGTGCTGTCATAACAAGAAAAATGGCGACTAACGAATCGCAACGGCTTGAGTTACTAAAAGAGCGCTTAAAAAGTCGACTTGGTGCGCCTATTGGAATATATATGACGGGAATTCCTTTAGGTATCAGTACGATACTTGCAGTGGTTTGCTATGCGATGCCTCAGGTTTCTGTCTGGATGTTGCTATTTCGTTGGTTAAATCTACCCGAGCATAAGGTATTGATGGGCGTGTTTTTTGCGGCGGTTGTTTATTGTGTAGTGATTATGAGTGCTATGCTACTGACTGCGCGCGGCTCATTGATTGGATATAAATCATACCTTGCGATTATTGCTTTAACAGGAATGATAGCTGTTGTTTATTTTATCTATACCTGGTCTTTATTCGTATTCGGCTCTATTGATAATTACACGCCGCAAATAACGTCTGTTTTAGGGTTGGGGTTTTTATGCCTCAATGTGATGTGGATGAATTCTTCAATTTTCTACCGGTCAATAGTCCTGGCATTACATAATCGGATATGGCGCAAGCAGTTAAAAATAGATACGCGCCATATTGCGGGAGTGTAGAAGTTAACCACATGCATTAACATTATCAAGAAAATGATTATTACACAATCCAGGAAACGTCCGCCTCTGGTACAAAGCGGACATTAATGCAGGCTTCGTTAGCATGCACTTGAACTTGCTTTACAGTGTTCTAATCAAATCGAGGTTATGAGCGAACTTCTCCTACAACGCGTCCAGGGCTTTTAAGCACTGCGACAAGCATTATACTGCACCCAATGACGCCTGCTGCGAGTAAGGCTATGCCCTGAAAACCTAATGCAGCGAGCGCCTGGCCTCCGGCAAGCGCCCCAGTACCGATGGCGGCGTTGAAAATTGCCACATAAATGGCTGACGCCGGCTGTGCAGCATCTCCGGCGCTACGAAGCAGCCATGTCTGCAACCCAACGAATACAATGGCGATACCCGCGCCCCATATGGCGAGCAGCATACCTGTTAACCAGAAAGGAAGCGGGGCGATGCTCTTTATACCAAAGATGGCGAGCGCGCCCGTACTCAGTAGCAGAGAGATGAGTATCAACCCTTTTACATGGCGATCTATCAGCTTACCGGCAATGATGTTTCCCACCAGACCAGAAAGTCCTGATGTCAGCAGCAGACCCGAAATGGACGCTGTGGGCACGCCCTGCGCCTTCGTCAGCAGCGGTTCAACGTAGGTGAACGCCGCGAAGTGAGCCGAAATAATGCAGGCAGTGGCGCCATAGAGGGAAAGGATCACTGAGTTTCTAAATATCCCGCGGTAAGCACGCAGCCCTGGAGGCTGAGGCGCCGCCAGTGTGGGGAGCGTCCAGAATAGAGCACAGGCAGTGACAAGTGACAGCAGAGAGATCACCGCAAACGCACTACGCCATCCGGCCATATTGGCAATAAAGCTGGCCAGGGGCACACCAAGAACGCTGGCAGCCGAAACACCGCCAAAAATGATTGCCGTCGCCAGGCCAAGCTTCTCTGCTGGAACAATCTGTGCCGCTACGACACCAATTAATGCCCAGAAAGCACCGTGTGCCAGTGCCCCTGCCATGCGCGCACTCATAAATGTGGTCATTGAGTGGGAGAGGGTCGCCACCGTACAGGAAAGGGCAAGGATCAGCATCAGGCCAACAAGCAGAGCCTTACGGGAAAAGCGCGCCGGTATAACGCCGGAAAGAAGTGCTGCAAGCGCGCCAACCCATCCATATGCTGTGACGACAAGACCCGCCCCAGACTCAGTCTGATTGAGATCTCTGGCAAGCGTACTCAGCATGCCAACGGGAGCAAGCTCGCTGGTCACAATCGAAAATGCGCTGATCCCGAGCGCAGCGACTGCCAGCCAGGCGCGGGCGGGCACCGGGCTTACGTGTAAAACGGTGTCATTCATAAATAAATACTCTTAAAAAAGGGTGGAAGGTTTTACGGGAGACGATCTGAAACACCTGAGATAACGTGTTTGCATGTTTATCTCCTTGCATGGATTGAAGTATCATCTTTTCGAAAGTGATAAAAAATAGCTGAAAACGGAGGGCCGTTTTCCATAATCGGAAATAAGATGAAGACTGAGTTCAATTGGGATGACACGCGTGTTTTCCTGGCGATCGCTCGTTCGGGGACGTTGACCGGAGCCGCTGAGGCAATGTGTGTTGGCGTTGCAACCATATCCAGAAGGTTGGATCGGCTTGAACAATCGCTAGGTGTACCGCTTTTTAGCAGGCATCAGAGCGGGTATCGGCTGACAGATGATGGCGAAGCCCTGCTGGAGCGTGCAGAGGCGCTGGAATATGCTGGCCTTGCTTTTGGCGAGACGGCGAATCTACAGGGCAACGTTGCCGGGCTTGTCCGACTCGCTACATCGGATAATCTGGCCACGCATTTTATTCTGCCTTCCCTGAAAGGGATCCTGGATAAATATCCAGAGCTGCGGGTAGAGGTACTCAGCGGTGTGCAGTCAGTCAATCTGCATCGTAGAGATGCCGATATGGCAATCCGCATGGTAAAGCCAGACAGCGGTAATCTGACGTTAAAGCGACTGGGAACGGTAGGTTTTGGTCTCTATGGCGCAAAAACGTATCTCGATGAGTTGGAAGGCGTTTCCGCTGGTCTGGCGCTAAGCAATGCTCAGTATGTAGGGTGGTCTGAGTCGCACCAGCACTTGCCTGCTGCGCAATGGATAAAGCGGATGCTTCGGGGCAGGCCATGCCGAGTTGAAGCCAATACGCTAGGCGCGCAGGTATCTGCAGTCTCATCCGGTCTAGGTTTAGGTGTTCTGCCACACTTTATGGCGAGGGCCGGCGGCCTGCAATGCGTCCAGCCTGATACCGGTGCGGATCAGACGTTATGGCTGGTTATGCATTCAGATTTAGCGGGATCACGACGAGTCAGGGCCGTTGCAGATCATTTGATTGCGGTATTCGATCAGTATAAAGATCAACTGACGATCCCATAAACATCAATGGCCCAAACTTTTTATTTACTGAGGCAGATCACTTGCCCGGAGCACTTACCATCCTGTAAATCCATGATGACCAGGGCGGCACGATCCTCTGGAGCCTGAGCAATAAGCTCACCCTTTTCATTCCATGCAGCGCTTTTCCCGACCGGCTTCCAGCCGCCTGACGGGCCACAGTAATTCGCCATCAGCGTAGGCATTGCGTAACGTTTAGCATAACTTTTCAGCAGGCCGGCATCTTTCTCATAGCCACCTGCGCTCAAAACTGAATTAAGATAAATTTCAGCCCCCAGATGCACCGTTCGTTCTGCATGCATCGGCTGTCCTGCATCTGCGCATATAGCCACGCCAACGTTAAACGTGTGTGCCGTAAAAACACACTCCTCGTCACCGGCTGAAAAGTAATCAGACTCTCCAGGGTGAAGATGCATTTTTCGGTAAAAGGAAATAGGGTGCTTCGAAGAAATTACGCATGCGCCAATGGCTGGCTTACTGCCTTCAACGTTCAAAGGCGCACCCGCAATAATCGTCATATTATGCCTCTCAGCTAACGCCTGCAGTGGCCGGAGGCAGGCCTCATCAGCGAGAGCCAAACGTTCAGCCATCTCTGGTTCATAACCCGTTAAAGAGAGCTCCGGAAAAAAGATAAGGTTAACGCCAGCCGATGCTGCTGACGTAATCAGTAATTCGTGATAGTGCAGATTCTCTTCAATACAGCCGCGAATCGGAGCAAACTGTCCTGCTGCGATTTTTAACCTTCCATGAATACTACCCATGTTTACTCCCGCAGTGTTGTTGAAATCGTCATTTACGATACAAAAATAAACATCATACGTCATCTTTCTAAAACGGCACCGATGGGGTTCTTACTGAAACGCCTACTTCTGGCACATAGCGGACAGTAACGCGGGATACCTATAATGGACATGCTTTGCAGTCTCCTCTTCTGCCTCCTGAACTTTTATGCCGAACCGTCCAGTCTGGGATGATGGTCAGCAACACAGGAAATATCATGACAGACATTGCCCTGATAATAGGCTGCATTTTTTCTGAATCAGGCTACTATTAATTTTGGTATATCAATGGATTAAAGGTCTGGTGAAGGGATATTTAACCACGGTGCCGGGATAGCTGACGGCATTTAAACAGTAATAATGAGGATATAAATATGGCTGCAACCAACGGTATGATTGATGCTGATGATGCTGTAATTTTACTCATTGATCATCAGAGTGGATTATTCAATACGGTACGTGATGTGCCTGTCCCTGACCTGCGCAATTATGTTACAGCGATTGCCAAGACTGCCACACTGTTAAATATCCCGGTGATCACAACGGCCTCTGTTCCTGACGGTCCCAATGGTCCGCTGATCCCAGAGATTCATCAGTATGCTCCCCACGCCGTTTATGTTCCGCGTACCGGACAGATTAATACGTGGGACAATCTGGCGTTTGTGAAAGAAGTCGAAAAGACAGGCCGAAAGACCCTGATTATTGCCGGCACACTCACCAGCGTTTGCATGGCGTTCCCTGCGGTTAGCGCAGTTCAGGAGGGGTATAAGGTTTACTGTGTTGTGGATGCCTCGGGCAACTGGTCTAAAATCGCGACCGACACGACCATTGCGCGCGTGGCGCAGGCTGGCGCGATTCCGACAGATACGTTTGCCATTGTCGCTGAATTAATGAGAACGTGGAACCGTGCTGAAGGCTCCCGCTTCGCCGAGATCCTTGCAGAGCATGTATGTCCGGAGTATAAGTGCCTGATTGAAAGTTTTGGCAAAGCACAGGAAATTGCCAAAACAGGTCCTGAAACCAATCTGGAACATTATAAATAAACTCAGGGCATTCCTCCTATTACCCGCTTTTTAACGTCCTGTACCTGAACAACGTTTCAGGCACAGGACATTTAACCGATCAGGCGCAGCGTATAATAAAGATACGTGTGGGTTATAGAATTGTTTTGACTCTGTTTTTTTAATGCCGTGCAGGGAGGTACATTGCCACTCACTATAAAATGATCGAATAAGCGCGCCCTTTAGTAACACTCTCACTGTTGCTTATGGTAATTAATAAGAAAGGTATTTATTTTTTAATTAACAGGCGTGCAGGCAGGGAAGGTCAGGCGTTATTTTTTTCGTTAATTTAACAAATGCCTTTCCTAATTAACCGCCTGTTAAAGCATAATCAACTAATAACGATAATTGTTTGCAGGCATACTCATAAGGTTTACGGTATGCGAAAGCAAATCCTTTCCGCCAGCGATGTGATGGCAAAACGACGACTACAAGAAGACAAACCCTTAAGAAACGTCGCCGTCGCCCTCACTATCAACGCGGTAAAACATGATGAATAAAGTCACAACTATCCCAGACAACATTACACCACACCGTCGCTGGCACTGGCAGGACAACCTTTGGACGCTGGGCCTGTATGGCACAGCGGTCGGGGCGGGAACGCTGTTCCTGCCCGTGGAAATCGGCACGCGCGGCCCGATCATCTTCCTGGTAATGCTCCTGCTGGGCCTGCCGTTATCCCTGATGCCCCATTTGCTCCTGTGCCGTGTGTACATGCGCGAGGAGCAGACCGAAAAAGGCACGCTGCCCATCTTCGGCTCTTTCTTCAGCGGTCGTGGTGCAAAACTGATCACGCTATTCTACTGCGTGACATTCTTCCCGGTAACCCTGGTTTACGGGGTCGCGCTGATTAATGCGCTTGATAATTTCCTGGTTGAACATCTGCACATTACTGCCATCAACCGTGGGCCGTTGTCGTTTATCGTGGTCGCTGCCCTGTATGTGGTGCTGAGCAAGGGGCGAGACAGAGTCGTGGCCACCATGAGTGCGCTGGCGCTGCCATTCGCTGCATCTGTGCTGCTGATCGCCGTATCGCTCATCCCGCACTGGCATCTGTCAAATCTGACCGGCGCGGCCGCTGATATGAAAGCCACGCCGCTGCCGGTGACGCTGAAAAATATCTGGCTGACACTGCCGCTCATTACCTTCTCGTTTTGCTGTGCGCCTATGGTGTCCCCGCTGAGCGCCAGCTACAGGGAAAAGAAATCGGAGGGTGAAAGCAAGGCGTTATTCGTGATCCGCATCGCCTATATAGCCATCTTCACCAGTATCATCTTTTTCGTGCTGAGTTGCGTGCTGAGTATCCCGCATGACAGCTTTTTGCGGGCGAAGGCGGAGAACTTGAATGTGCTGTCAGTGATGAAGGGGAACGGTGATTTCAGCCTGATTTACCATGTTGCCCCGCTCATCGCTATCATCGGTATGACGAAATCCTTCCTGGGCGTGGGTCTGTCGGTCGCAGAGACCTTCGGCCAGTTGGCCGCCAGCGTGTCCGGTAAAAAGGCGAGCATCAGCAAGCGCATGGCCTCTCTGGCGCTATTCCTGCTGACCTTTGGTATCGTTTACGCGGATCCAGATGTGCTCAACCTGATTGAAACGTTCTGTGGACCTCTGATTGCGGTGATCCTGTTCCTGATCCCCGCTTACCTCATATACACCCGCCCCGTGCTGGCGCAGCTTCGCGGCGTGACGGTATGGCTGGTCATTCTGGGCGGGCTGGCGACGCTGTCTGCCTTGCTCTGGACCATGTTTTAATCAGCGCTGATGGCATAACAATGCTGAAACAGTGAGGCTCAGTATGTAATTCATTTGCGCAATGCAAGCTGGTGGTAAGGTCTTCCGCCACTTTGCCTTGCGCAGCAAAAGTTATAACAAGGCATTGATCCCTGCAATCAATCTGCCCAGCCCTTCATCCAGCTTCGCCCTTGGGCAGCCCGCATTCAGCCTGACAAACCCACGGCCTTCTAAGCCATAGGTGTACCCCGGCATAATCGCCACTTTCTGCTGGTGGATAAGCACATCCTGCAACGCACGGTCATCCAGATTAAGCGGGCGCAGGTCAATCCATGCCAGATAGCTTGCCTCTGGCGGCTGCCAGTTAAGCTGGGGAAACGCCTGATTCAGCTGGCTGGCGATGGCCGCCATATTACCCTGCAGGTAGGTGCGAAGCGCATCCAGCCAGGGGGCACCTTCCCGGTAGGCGGCAATATGTGCGCAGAGCGAAAGCACAGCCGGGGAGGAGAGTCCGTCCCGGCCCTTGAACGCAGCGAGGTACTCGTCACGGCGTCGCGCGTTGCTGATGATGCCGTACGCCCCGGTCAGGGCCGGAATATTGAAGCTTTTCGACCCGGAGGTGAGCAGCGCCCACTCACCTCGTCCTACCTGACACCAGGGCGTGTGCCTCTTCTCGCCCCACACCATATCCATATGAATTTCATCACTAATCACCCGGACGCCATGACGCTCGCAGAGCATAGCCATCGCCTCCAACTCGTCACGCGTCCACACTTTACCGGTCGGATTATGCGGGCTGCACAGCAGCAGGATTTTAGTCTCCGGCAGGGAGAGCACGGCCTCCAGGGCCGCTAAATCGCTTATCCAGCCGGTTGCGGTTTTTTCCAGCGGCACGCTCAGGACGCGACGCTGGTTTCCCTCAATGGCCTTGTAAAACGCATCGTAAGCTGGGGTGTGGATGGCGACCGCGTCTCCCGGCGCGGACCACTGGCGGATCAGCTCCGAGGCCATGTAGATCACCGACGGCCCGTAGACAATTGTCTCGGGATCGATGTCGGTGGCAAAGCGGGTCCCGTACCAGTGGCAAATCGCCCCAAGGAAATCCTCATTCTTCCAGCGGCTGTAGCCCAGTACGCCGTGCGCCAGCCGCTGCTGGATGGCGTCAAGAATGCAGGGGGCAGTCGCAAAATCCATATCTGAAATAGTGAAGGGCAGCAGGTCGGCCACGCCAAAGCGATCGGCCACGTAGTCCCACTGCGTACACCATGTTCCATGCCGATCGATCGCCGTTGAAAAATCAAACATAGCCTTATCCTTTATGCCTGCACCGAGTTCATCAGGGCTTCCATCTCATCTTTTACCGACTGGACCTGCGGCCCAATCACCACCTGTAAGTTGTGCTGGTTGAGCTGTACCACGCCAATGGCGCGATTGTCCTTAAGCGCTTGCACATTCACCCGTGACATATCATTAACGGACAGCCGCAGACGGGTGATGCAGTTATCAAGGCTGACAATATTTTCACTTCCGCCGAGCGCCGCGAGGATGGCCGGAACGTTATAGCCGGAGCGTCCCAGCGCGCCTGCCATTGTCTTCTCCACGGTGCTGGCCGTTTCGATATCCCGGCCCGGCGTTTTCAAATTAAAATGCAGGATAGCGAAGCGGAAGATGATGTAGTACACCGCAAACCACACAGCGGCGACCACCGGCACAAGATACCACTTGGTCGCCAGACCGTGCAGCATGCCAAATACCACAAAATCAATCACGTTGCCGTCGGTGTTGCCGATGGTGACGCCAAGCACGGCCATCACCGTAAAGCCAAGGCCGGTGAGCAGGGCGTGAATCAGGTAGAGCACCGGGGCGACGAACAGGAACAGGAACTCTAACGGTTCCGTGGTGCCGCCAACAACGCAGGCAATCAGGCCGGAAATCAACAGGCCCTTAATTTTATGACGGTTCTCGGGGCGGGCGCAGTGGTACATCGCCAGCGCCGCGCCAGGCAGGCCGCCCAGGAAGGCGGGCATTTTTCCCTGAGAGAGGAAGCGCGTGGCACTTTCAGAAAAGCCGTGGGTGGTCGGGCAACTCAGCTGGGCCTGGAAGATGGTCAGCGCGCCGCTGACGGTGTGACCGCAAACCTCCTGGGTGCCGCCTGCGTCGGTGAAACGGATCAGAGCAACCAGAATATGCTGCAAGCCAAACGGCAGCAGCAGACGCTCACCGGTGCCGAAGATCATCGGCCCAAAATCACCCGCGCTGTTAATGATCTGGCCCAGACCACGGATCCCCATGGCGAAGACGGGCCAGATGAGTGGGATCACCAGGCCAACCAGTCCCATCGCCACGGTGGTAATAATCGGAACGAAGCGGGTGCCGCCAAAGAAGGCGAGCGCATCGGGTAGCCTGATGGTGTGAAAACGTTCATGCAGCAGCCAGACAATTACCCCGGCGATCACCGCGCCGAGGATCCCGGTATCAATAGACTGGATCCCCAGCACGTTCTGAATATTGTAGGCCTTCAGCAGCGCCGCATCGGTGGTGGGCAGAATGCCTTTTGCCGTCAGCCAGAAGTTAACGGCCAGGTTCATCACCGCATAGCCGACGAAACCGGCAAAGGCAGCGATGCCTTTATTCTCACGCGCCAGCCCTAGCGGAATGGCAATGCAGAACATCACCGGCAGGAAACTAAAGGCGAAGGAGCCGATTTTACTCATCCAGATGAAGATAGCCTGCAACACCGGATTGCCCAGTACGGGGATCAGGGTCATGACGTCACGACTGCTTAGCGAGCTGCCGATGCCTAACATGATCCCACAAAAGGAGAGTAACGCGACGGGCAGCATGAAGGTTTTGCCCAACTGCTGGAAAAATTCCCATAGCGTGATTTTCTGTACGGTTTTCGTCGTCATAAACGACTCCTTGTCGAAAAGAGATGCAGATGAGGTTGTTGTGCGAGAAAGATAAAACGTTTTACCTAAATTTTATGCGCTACAAATCACAATGCTGAGCGATAACTCAGTGTATAAATATGTCCTATAGATAAATCGTTTTATCTAAGCCAGTACCAGGGATTTGCTTTTTTATGATGACGCCAAAAAAAATAACCATTAACGATGTGGCCGTCGCGGCCGGGGTTTCCGTCAGCACCGTTTCGCTGGTGCTCAGCGGCAAGGGCCGTATCTCTACGGCCACCGGCGAGCGTGTAAACCAAACTATCGAGCGACTGGGCTTTGTCCGCAACCGCCAGGCTTCGGCCCTGCGCGGCGGGCAGAGCGGCGTGATTGGCCTGATCGTACGCAACCTCTCTTCACCGTTTTATGCCGAACTCACGGCGGGGCTGACGGAGGCGCTTGAAGCCCAGGGGCGGATGGTGTTTCTGCTGCACGGTGGCGACGGCGGCGAGCAGCTCCTCCAGCGCTTTAACACCCTGCTGGCACAGGGGGTGGACGGCGTCGTCATCGCTGGAGGCGCGGGGGTTAGCGGCGAGCTGCAGGCGTGCGCTGCAGAGCAGGGCATTCCGCTGGTGTTTGCCTCTCGCGCCAGCTATCTTGACGATGCTGACTGCGTCAGGCCGGATAACATGCAGGCGGCCCAGATGCTCACCGAGTATCTGATTCAGCGCGGTCATCAGCGTATTGCCTGGCTGGGGGGCAACAGCGCCTCGTTAACGCGGGCCGAGAGAGTAGGCGGCTACTGCGCCACCCTGCTGAAATATGGCTTACCTTTTCACAGTGAATGGGTCGTGGAGTGCGACACCAGCCAGAAGCAGAGCGCTGAAGCGGTCGCTGCGCTGCTACGGCATAATCCCACCATCAGCGCGGTGGTCTGTTACAACGACGTTATTGCTCGGGGGGCCTGGTTCGGCTTAATGCGTGCGGGACGTCAGAGCGGTGAGGCAGGGATGGACAGCTACTTTGAGCAGCAGGTGACGCTGGCCGCCTTTGCAGATGTCGCTGAGAGCGCGCTGGATGAACTGCCGATTATCTGGGTGACAACGCCTGCACGGGAGATGGGATATACCCTGGCGGAACGGATCATGCAGCGTATTGCGAAGGAGGACAGTCTTGCTCGCAGCCAGACCCTCAAGGCCCGACTCATTGTCAAAAAATAGCCCCTCCGGAGAGGGGCTTGTGGATTACTGCTGAGGCACAGCTGCCGGTGGCGTAGCTTCCGGAGCCGCCTGCGGAGCAGGAGCTGGGGCAGCTTCCGGTGCTGCCTGCGGAGCAGGAGCCGGGGCAGCTTCTGGTACTGCCTGCGGAGCAGGAGCAGGGACCGGCGCTGGCGCAGGTGCCGCCTGAGGCATACCCAGCTCAGGCATACCAAACATGCCGACAAACTCATCGAGGCTCATCTTCTGCCCGTTCAGGACGATCTGACCGTTAGCGTACTGCAGGCTGGTGCTGATGGCGTTATCCGCCACGGTGGTGATGCGGAACATCTGGCCCATCGCCGCCAGGCCTTTCACCTGCTGGTTCGCCAGTTTTTCGGCATCTGCCTGCTGGTAGCCCTGTAGCTTAGCGATCTGAGTCATAAACTCGGTGGCCATATCCATTGGAATGGTCAGCTTGCTCTCCAGCGACTTCACGCTGCGATCGACCTCCTGCGCCAGGGTCTGCGGTGCAGGGGCGGCAGGGGTAGCAGCCGGATCCTTCATGAACAGCGACAGGTTAAACGTGGTCTCGCCTTTGCTGTTTTTCCAGCTCAGCGGGGCAACGGTGATCACCGGCTCGCCTTTTAACAGCATCGGCAGGGCGCCAAAGAACGCCTCGGTGGATTTTTGCTGGTAGATGGCCGGATCTTTCATCACCTCAGGCTGAGAGAGCAGAGCCTGGTTTTGCGCATTGTACTGCTGGCGGAACTGGTGCCATGCCTGACCGTCAATCTGGCCGATCTTCATGGTCAGCTTGCCGCTACCCATATCCTGGCTCTGGATCTTCAGGCTGTTAACCGAGTAGTCGATCTGGCTGTTGATGTTTTTGCCGTCGTTGACAAGATCGTTTTTGACGTTCAGCTCAGTGCCTTCCATCACCGCGATCTCTTTGTTTTCTACGGCAACGGCCAGCTTCTCAACGCTCAGCTTCTGGTTGCCCAGATGCTCATCAAACTGCGCGCGCTTGCTGTCGCCGTCGGTTTTCAGGTTGTTGAAGGTGACCTGCACATGCTGACCATACTCGTTAACGGTGTTAACCAGGCCGCTCTGCGCCTCGCCCTTAAGGGAGATAGCGTTGCCGTCTTTATCGGCATCAAGCTGGAATTCACCGCCGCTGAAGGCAACTTTTTCACCTTCGTTCTCATAGCTTAACGGCTTAAACGCGATATGGGAGCCGGTATCACCGCCGTAGCCGATGCGGGTATTCACCTCTACCGGCGACTCACCTTTAGCCATATCGAACAGCGGCTTAGAGACATCGTTATTCACCAGGGTGGTTTTCACCGATGCCATGGCCGGGATCAGATTAAACGATTTAAGCTGCGCAAACGGGAACGGACCGTGATCCACCGTCTCGTTCAGCACCACGCTCTGTCCAGGCTTCAGCCAGGCGTTCTCGCCACCTGCGACCGGTTTGACCAGCAGCTGGAGATGGCTTTTAAAGATGCCACGCTCGTAGTTCTGCGAGGACACCTCCAGGTTTGCGCCCGGCGCGCTGCGCTTAAGCTCGGCGTTAGCCTGTGCAACCATGTCGGCAAGGTGTTTTTCCAGCTGTTTACCCGTGTACCAGGCGGTTCCCGTCCAGACGACGCCCAGTGCAACAATAATGCCCGCAGCGACAAGCGTTTTCTTCATAGCGATTATCCCTAAAAATGAAACCAGGCGGAAGAGGCCGCCTGGAGAGTCGTAAGGTCTTGCTAAGCTTAGCAATAAGGTGCAAAAAGGTCAGTACTTAGTTCACTTTATTGTACACCCGAGCCAGGCGGCCAATGCCGCTCGCCTCAATAGGGGATTCCTCGGCGCTGACAAAGGCGGATTCACCCGGCTTGAGCACCAGCTGCTGTTCGCCTTTGCTCAATACCGCCTCGCCCTCAACGCAGAAGAGGATCGCCGCGCTCGACTGCGCAAGCGTTGACGCCGTAGTGGAGAGGTCGTGCAGGGAGAAGGCAAAGTCGGCGACCGGAATAGGGAAATCCAGCTCGGCGCCGCGCTGTTCCGGCGCAGTCAGCAACTCTGCTGCTGGCTTCGGCACAAACTTCACGTTGGCCACCAGCTCAGGGATATCAATGTATTTTGGCGTCAGGCCCGCGCGCAGGACGTTATCGGAGTTAGCCATCACCTCCAGCGCCACGCCTTTCAGGTAGGCATGCGGGGTCTCAGCGAACAGGAACATCGCTTCGCCTGGGTTAAGCTTGACCACGTTAAGCAGCAGAGGGGAGAAGAGACCGCTGTCGTCCGGGTAGAACTCAGAGATAAAGCGGATGGTCTCCCACGGCTCGCCCTGCTGGCTTGCCAGCGTGGCCTTCAGCACCGCCAGGGCGTGTGATTTCTCCTCGCCCTGCATATTGAGCAGGCTGGCAAAGAGCTGGCTTAAGCTGTCGGCATCCGGCTGCGCCAGGAAGTGGGCGATAGCCTGATGCGCGCCCGCGACCGGCTGGAGCAGGGAGATGATATCGCTGAATTCGCGAAAGGCGTTCATCGCCAGGAACGGCGTCAGGGCAAATACCAGCTCGGGTTTATGGTTAGGATCTTTATAGTTGCGCTCGGCCGCATCCAGGGGAATACCCGCCGCGTTCTCTTTGGCAAAGCCGATCTCCGAGGCCTGCTTATTAGGGTGAACCTGAATAGAGAGCGGCTGGTCTGCGCACAGCACCTTAAACAGGAACGGCAGCTCGCCAAAGCGCTCCGCGACCGCCTGGCCTAAAAGCGCCGTTTTATCCTGGTCAATCACCTCTCGCAGCGACTGCGGCTGACCAGACGCGTTCTCGATTCTTGAGCTGCTCTTCGGATGCGCGCCCATCCACAGCTCTGCCATCGGCAGACCGTTGGGGTTGGCGATCCCATAGAGTTCCGTTAACGCAGTTTTACTTCCCCAGGCATAGTTCTGCACTGAGTTAATGAGTTTTTGCATTATCAAGCCCTGCACTGTGTTGAATGATCTGCGTGTATTAAACCAATAAACCCATGGTAAGTAATCACTAAACTCAAAAAGTCGTCCTTATCTCAGTTTTTGTTAAAAAATTGTGTAGGATATGCAGACTCGCTTTTAAGCAGGGCAACGGAACGTTTGCCCAGACCATAACCAGACCGCGCAGTAAGTGAGAGCAAAATGTCGACAAAACCTTTTCACTATCAGGATCCTTTTCCCCTCAAAAAGGATGATACCGAATACTATCTCCTTACCCGAGACCACGTCTCCGTAACGGAATTTGAAGGCCACGAAATCCTCAAGGTTGAACCGCAGGCGCTGACCCTGCTGGCGCAGCAGGCCTTCCACGACGCCTCGTTTATGCTGCGCCCAGCGCACCAGCAGCAGGTGGCGGACATCCTCGCCGACCCCGAGGCCAGCGAGAACGATCGCTACGTGGCGCTGCAATTTTTACGTAATTCCGACATCGCGGCAAAGGGGATCCTCCCGACCTGTCAGGATACCGGTACGGCTATTATCAGCGGCAAGAAGGGCCAGCGGGTCTGGACCGGCGGCGGCGATGAAGCCGCGCTGGCGCGCGGGGTGTACAACACCTATATCGAAGATAACCTGCGCTACTCGCAGAACGCGGCGCTGGATATGTATCGCGAGGTTAACACCGGCACCAACCTGCCGGCGCAGATCGATCTCTACAGCGTCGACGGCGACGAGTATAAGTTTCTCTGCATCGCCAAAGGCGGCGGCTCGGCCAATAAAACCTATCTCTATCAGGAGACCAAGGCGCTGCTGACGCCGGGCAAGCTGAAGGATTACCTGGTCGATAAGATGCGCACCCTGGGGACGGCGGCATGCCCGCCTTACCATATTGCTTTCGTGATCGGTGGCACCTCGGCGGAGGCGACCCTGAAGACGGTGAAGCTTGCCTCAACCAAGTATTACGATGGGCTGCCTACGGAAGGCAACGAGCACGGCCAGGCGTTTCGCGACGTGGCGCTGGAGAACGAGCTGCTGCGTGCCGCGCAGGATCTCGGCCTCGGAGCGCAGTTCGGTGGCAAATACTTTGCCCACGACGTACGGGTGATCCGTCTGCCGCGCCACGGCGCATCCTGCCCGGTGGGTATGGGCGTCTCCTGCTCGGCGGACCGCAATATCAAAGCCAAAATCAACCGCGACGGGATCTGGATCGAGAAGCTGGAGCAGAATCCGGGGAAATACATTCCGGAATCGCTGCGCCAGGCGGGCGAGGGAGAAGCGGTGCGCGTCGATCTTAACCGTCCGATGCGTGACATCCTGCAGCAGCTCTCTCAGTATCCGGTATCGACCCGGCTGTCGCTGAGTGGCACCATCATCGTGGCCCGCGACATCGCCCACGCTAAGCTGAAAGAGCGGATGGATCGTGGCGAAGGCCTGCCGCAGTACGTCAAAGATCACCCGATCTACTACGCCGGGCCGGCGAAAACGCCTGAGGGTTACGCCTCTGGCTCACTCGGCCCGACCACGGCAGGGCGAATGGACTCCTACGTCGATCAGCTCCAGGCCGAGGGCGGAAGTATGATCATGCTGGCGAAGGGCAACCGCAGCCAGCAGGTGACCGACGCCTGCCATAAGCACGGCGGTTTCTATCTCGGCAGCATTGGCGGCCCGGCGGCAGTACTGGCCCAGGGCAGCATCCGCAGCCTGGAGTGCATCGAGTTCCCGGAGCTGGGTATGGAAGCCATCTGGAAGATTGAAGTGGTCGATTTCCCGGCATTCATCCTGGTGGATGATAAGGGCAACGACTTCTTCCAGCAGATCCACGCCTCGGCCTGTGCCCGCTGCGTGAAGTAAACAAGACCGCCCGAAAGGGCGGTTTTTTTTACTGCTGACGGCTGAAAATCATCAATACTAATAACTCTTTGGGCAAGTGAGCATGTTGTTACCCACATCACAACTATTCAAGGAGCGTGTATGACTTCGCATCGCAGTGAGAAAGATTCGATGGGCGCAATCGACGTCCCGGCAGACAAGCTATGGGGCGCGCAAACCCAGCGATCGCTTGAGCATTTTCGCATCTCGACCGAGAAAATGCCGGTCTCGCTACTCCGGGCGTTGGCCTTAACCAAGCGGGCGGCAGCAAAGGTAAACCAGGATCTGGGCCTGCTGGCCGTCGAGAAAGCGCAGGCCATTATCAGCGCAGCGGATGAAGTGCTGAACGGCGACCATCCGGATCAGTTTCCGCTGGCGATCTGGCAGACCGGCTCCGGCACCCAAAGCAACATGAACATGAACGAGGTGCTGGCGAACCGCGCCAGCGAGCTGCTGGGCGGCGAGCGTGGGATGGCGCGTAAGGTGCACCCTAACGACGACGTTAACAAAAGTCAAAGCTCAAACGACGTCTTTCCTACCGCCATGCACGTGGCCTCGGTTATCGCCGTGCGGGAAGATCTGATCCCCTCGCTGCTGGAGCTGACCCGCACCCTGGCGGAAAAATCCCGCGCCTATGCCGATATCGTTAAAATTGGCCGCACCCATCTGCAGGACGCTACGCCGCTGACGCTGGGCCAGGAGATCTCCGGCTGGGTGGCTATGCTGGAGCATAATCTTAAGCATATCGAAAATAGCCTGCCGCACCTGTCAGAGCTGGCGCTCGGTGGCACGGCGGTAGGGACCGGGCTGAATACCCATCCGGAATATGCCCGCCGCGTGGCCGACGAGCTGGCGGCCATCACCGGGCAGGGGTTTATCACCGCGCCAAACAAGTTCGAGGCGCTGGCAACCTGCGATGCGCTGGTGCATGCCCATGGCGCGCTGAAAGGCCTGGCGGCCTCGCTGATGAAGATCGCTAACGACGTCCGCTGGCTGGCCTCGGGCCCACGCTGTGGCATCGGTGAAATTTCTATCCCGGAAAACGAGCCGGGCAGCTCCATCATGCCGGGTAAGGTCAACCCAACCCAGTGCGAGGCGCTGACCATGCTCTGCTGTCAGGTGATGGGTAACGACGTGGCCATCAACATGGGCGGCGCGTCGGGTAACTTTGAGCTGAACGTTTTCCGCCCGATGGTTATCCATAACTTCCTGCAATCGGTGCGGCTGCTGGCCGACGGGATGGAGAGCTTCAATGAGCACTGCGCCATCGGCATTGAACCAAACAGGGCGCGTATCGATCAGCTTCTCAACGAGTCATTGATGCTGGTGACGGCCCTGAATACGCACATTGGCTACGACAAGGCTGCCGAAATTGCCAAAAAAGCGCACAAAGAGGGCCTGACCCTGAAGGCCTCGGCGCTGGCGCTGGGTTACCTAACCGAGGAGCAGTTTGATACCTGGGTGCGTCCAGAAACGATGGTGGGCAGCATGCCATCCGGCAGCTAGTTCGCCAGGGTTAGTTTGCAACGTAGAGGTGCAGCCGGGGAATGATTAACGTCAGCGGCTGCGCCTCAGGTTTATAGCGGTGCTGAACGTTGTCGGCATCGTAGTTCAGCAGCTCGCCGATGTCCGGCACCCGACCACCGTTCTCCTCGGCGATCAATGCAATGATGGGGGTCGGGCAGGCGTGCTGCACCTGCTTTTGCGAACCGGCGTACCAGACTCGGGCAATGGGCTGGACCTTCACCGGCCGCTTGATTTTCAGCCGGGCCTTCTCCGGCAGGGCGGCTATATCGTTGTACTCCTGCTCCAGCCGGGCCTGCCACTGCTCCCGCGTCCAGCCGCCCACCGCCCGCGGCGCTTTTAAGCTCTTCTCCAGCTGGGCCAACACCTCATCACGGGTGAAATTCTTGATGATATGCTTATTCGCCCAGCCAAAGCGTAGCGTCGCCGGATCGCGCAGGACAGTTAGCGTTCGATAGGCATTGAGAGTGATAAGCCCCGGTAGGTGATGGTGTACCCAGTCAAAGCGGGCCGCTGAGGGCAAACCGGACTCGACGGTAACGATTTGCTCGAATGCTGTTTTCAGGCTGTTAATCTGCCCGATGCGTGCCTCCAGGCTGTCGCGTGTCGCCAGCGTGGTCTGAAAGCAGATCACTCCCGGCAGGCGCACGGCCGCTTTGCTGCTGCGGTTCTCCGACTGCTGCTGAATAAAGAGATGCGAGAAGTGGTGCAGGGCGCGCTCGGCGGCGCGCTTGCCCACGTGCTGCTTGACCTGAATCGTGGTCAGCGGCTCGTGTTCGGCCTCTTTGGTGACTTCCGGCAGCTCAAACACCCGCCCGGCCAGGAGCCGACACGCGCTCAGTTCGCTCTTTAGCTCCGCAAGCTCACGCTCAATTTGGCGGAAGGTAGTGGTTAAACGCTCGATCAGGTCGTAGCTGGCCATAGGAACCTCATTAGTTACAACATACTAAAAGAGTAGCACATCCCGCACGGTTAGGCCACCGTGCCAACAGGTCTTGTAGGCCGGGTAAGCAACGCGCCACCCGGCGTTTTGATGGCCAACAACGCCGGATGGCGGCCTCGCCTTATCCGGCCTACGTAAATACAGCAGACAACGTTTAGATCGAATAGAAAACGGGCCAGCTAAAGGTAAAGCGTGCTCCGCCCAACTCACCGGCATCACAGACCACCTCTCCGCCCATGGCCTGGGCGATAGAGCGTACAATCGCCAGCCCCAGACCGCAGCCGCCGGTGGCCCGGTCCCGGCTAGGGTCGAGCCGGACAAAAGGCTCAAATATGCGTTCCCGTGCCTCGGGCTCAATGCCAGGACCATCATCTTCGACGATCAAGCTGGCCCGTGCGCCGTCTTGCCGGAGAGCAATCTGCACGGTGCTTTCGCTGTAGCGCAGGGCATTATTCACCAGGTTATCAAGCACGCGCTCCATCAACCGCATATCCAGCGCGCCGTAGTCTGCCTCGGAAGTAGCCGTCAGCGTCAGGGTGCGGGCAGGGTTGATGCTTGTCACATCATCTACGTAGCTCGCTACCCAGCGGGGAAGATCCGGTTCAGAGAGGTGCAGCTCGTTTTGCGGACGATCGAGACGGGCGTAGGTGAGCAGCTCCTCGATCAGCGCCTCAAGCTGGCCGATGTCGCGGTTCAGCGCCAGCCGCTCGGCTTCCGTGAGGTTATCGCTCATCTCCAGCCGATAGCGCAGGCGTACCAGCGGGGTGCGCAGCTCGTGGGCAATCCCATCGATAAGCTGCTTCTTGCTGGCAATCAGGGCGTTAATATTATCCGCCATCTGGTTGAAGGCGACGCCGAGACGCTCAAAGCTCGACCCGCTGGCAAAGTGGATCCGTTCATTCAGGTGCCCGCTACCAAAACGCTGGGCGGCAGACTCCAGCCGAAGCATCTCTTGCCAGTGGGGGCGCATCCAGATAAAGACCGGGAAGGCGAGGGAGATAGCAATAAAGACCATCAGAATGATGTCAAACAGGCGCATCTCGTGCAGGTAGAAGAGATAGGGGATGGGGCCTACCGCCAGCACGTAGTGGCTGCGGGGAATACGCTGGATAAACGTATACTCCTCGTCGAGCGCCACAATGTCCCCCTCGCGTAGCCGCTGGCTGGTGGCCGCGCTGAGGTGAAACTTAGTCAGCGGCTCGATGCGCATATCGAAAGAGAGATTCAGATCCATCTCCTTCAGGGTTTTGCTCCACTCGTGAGGTGGGATCTCCCGCAGCTCGCTGCGCATCAGGTAGAGGGAGCTTTTCATCAGATCGTCCAGCGACTGTCTGCCTGCCCGTTCGGCGGTAAATTTGTACACCAGCCCGACCAGCATGGTCATCACCAGAAAGCAGACAAATAGCAGCAGGTAGAACTGGACGAAAAGCTTCTTCATGCGTTAGTTATCCCACGCGTGCGGGGCAAACAGGTAGCCTTTGTTACGCACGGTTTTGATCCGGTAAGGCTCTGTGGCGCTATCCAGCAGCTTTTTTCGCAGGCGCGAGATGGCGACGTCAACGCTGCGATCTAACCCGTCATAGCTCACCCCACGCAGGTTTTTCAGCAGCGCGTCGCGATCCATGATCTGTCCGGCGTGGGTGGCCAGCTCCCAAAGCAGGTCAAAATCGGCGGTGGAGAGGGCGACCGGCTCGTTGGCGAGCAGTACCTGACGGTTGACGGGATCGATAGACAAGGTACCAAAACGCAGCGCGTTGTGCGGCGTAAGTGACGCGGTGGCAGCCGGGCGGGCAGACACGCTGCTCTGACGCAGGTGGAGGCGCAGACGCGCCAGCAGCACGGCGGGCGGCGTGGTTTTCAGAATATAGTCGCTGGCCCCCATCTCAAGAGAGAGGATGTGGTTCATATCGCTGTCGAGGGAGGTCAATAAAACAATAGGGCCTTGCCACTGACCGCGCAGGTCCCGGCAGAGGGTCATGCCATCCTTACCAGGGAGCATGATATCCAGCAGCACCAGCTCAGGATTTTCACGCAGGATGGTCTCTTCGGCGCGATCGCCACGCGTCTCCAGCAAAACGTCGATATCGTGCTTGCCAAGGTAGGCAGCAATCAGCGCACCCACTTCCGGGTCGTCTTCCACAAAAACGATCTTATTCATTGGTCATCATCGGGGGCAAAAGCGCCAACATACACCGCCTTGCCGGAAGCTTCCATTAATCTTTCATAAACGGCAACGGTTCCGTTATGCTGGGCGCTTAATCTGGAAAAGAGTCAGGGATAAATCATGGGGTTAGTGGTTAAAGCGGCGATTGGCGCGCTGGTGGTGTTGCTGATTGGCGTGCTAGCAAAGACAAAAAATTACTATATTGCCGGGCTGATCCCGCTGTTTCCTACCTTCGCTCTGATCGCGCACTACATCGTCGCCTCCGAGCGCGGCATTGAGGCGCTGCGTACGACCATTGTGTTTGGCATGTGGGCAATTATTCCTTACTTCATCTACCTGCTGTCGCTCTGGTATTTCACTGCCGCTATGCGACTGCCGCTGGCGCTGGGTGCGGCCGTTCTCTGCTGGAGCCTCAGCGCCTGGCTGCTGATTTTCTGCTGGAGCCGCTTCCACTAGCGCAGCGGGCGACCCCCGTCGAGAGCAAAGTTGCGCCCGGTCACGAATCGGCTGGTCATCAGGTAGTCGATCAGATCGATCACCTCTTTCTCGCCGGGGGCGATTTTCATCAGCGACTTGTTGAGCGCCTTCTGCCGGTATTCAGCATCATCCCCCTCGTTGAACAGGATCAGCGACGGAGCGATGGAGTTCACTTTTACCTCAGGGGCCAGCTTGCGGGCAAACGAGCGGGTCATATTATCCAGCGCCGCCTTACTAGCCGCATAGGCGATATGCTTGTCGCTGCCGCGCTCGACCACGTAATCGGTGAAGTGGATGATGTCACCGCCTGCGTGACCGTGTCCGCGCACCAGGCTTTCCAGGGCGTGATTCAACAGATAGGGGGCATGCACGTGGATCTGCATCATCGCACAGAGCACCTCGGTGATCGGCGCTCCCGGTTTCTCCGGCACCCAGGCTCCGGCATTGTGGATAATGCCCCGCAGTCCGTGGGTACGGGATTTAACCTCCTCGGCAAAAGCGAGGATGCCCTCATCGTGACAAAAATCCGCCTTGATGCAGACCGCGCCCGCTTCCTGTAAAACCTCAATGGCCGGATAGAAGGTGCGATAGCTGACGATCACCGGCTGCTGCTGGTTAAGAAAATGGTGGGCGATGGCAAGGCCAATGCGGCGGCCGCCGCCGGTAATCAGAATCGGGCAGGGGTCGTTTCTTCCCATCGTTATCTCCTTATTTTACAGCGTAGGGGCAGCGTTACTGCCCCATCAGTATCCAGGTTGCCGGAAGCGCCGCGATCAGCAGCAGCCCCATCAACACCTTTTCGTGACGTTGTAACAGATCGGGCTGCGGATGCGTGCGGCGTGCATAGAGAAAGACCAGCAGGCCTGGCGCATAGAGTACCACCGACAGCAGCAGATGCATCGGCCCGGAAGCATAAAGTAACCATAGGCCATAGATGCAGGCACCGATACCCGTAGCCTGATGCAGCGGACGCTGGGCGACTTTTAAGAGATAGGCACCCACCAGGAAATAGGGTACCAGAATCATCTCGGAGGCGATGGTTAAAAGTGTATTGTAGTCAGAACCTGTGAGCCAGATCAGAATCAGGCAGATCTGGACGCTGGCGTTGGTCAGCCATAGCGAGGCCGAGGGGGCATTATTCGCATTCTGCTTGGCAAAAATGCGCGGGAAGGCTTTGTACTTGGCCGCCAGCAGAGGGACCTCGGCCGCCATGATGGTCCAGCTGAGGTAGGCCCCGCAAACAGAGACGATCAGCCCGGCAGCGATGATCACCTCACCCCAGGAGCCCATCATGTCCACCATCAGTCCGGCCATAGAGGGATTGCGCATCTCCGCCAGCTGCGGACGAGGCACCACCCCCAGCGACAGCAGGGTGACCAGCAGATAGACCGTCAGGGCGGCGATCACCGCCATCAGCGTCGCCCGGCCGACGTCCTGCTTATTGCGCGCTCTGGCGGATACCACCACCGCACCTTCAACGCCGATAAAGACCCACAGGGTAATGAGCATGGTATTTTTTACCTGCTCCCACACCGGTACGCCAAGCTCTACCCCGGTAAAGTCGAGGCTGAACCTGTCGGCGTTGAATGCCAGCCCGGCCAGCACCACAAACAGACCCAGTGGAACCAGCTTCGCCAGCGTGGCTGCGAGGTTAATGCTCGCCGCTGTCTGCACGCCGCGCAGCACCAGCCAGTGGACGATCCACAGCAGGCAGGAGGCGCCGACGATGGATTGCCAGGTATTGCCATCGCCGAACAGGCGCAGCGCTGGCGTATCGGTGAAGAAGCTCAGCGCCGAAAAGACAATCACCAGATAGGAGACGTTAGCGATCACCGCGCAGAGCCAGTAGCCCCAAGCCGAGCAGAAGCCAATCAGCTCCCCGAAGCCCTCTCGCGCATAGGTGAATATACCACCGTCGAGATCGGGCCGCAGGCGGGTGAGCAGCAGCATGGCGAAGGCCAGCAGCAGAATGCCGACCCCGGTAATGGCCCAGCCGATCATGAGCGCAGCGGGACTGGCGACGGCCGCCATATTTTGCGGCAGGCTGAAGACGCCCGCGCCCAGCATTGAACTTAAAACAAGCGCAGTCAGCGCGCTCAGGCCAAGTTTCTTTTCCATTGGCATCCTGTTAAAAAAACGACAAATCCAGAATAATTATTTCGCCGGAGCGCATAAATAGCGTAGATCATACTAAGGCGCGGGATTTTACGTAGTGGAAGATGCGCATGCAATAATGTATGGCAGAAATTTGCAGAAATGGGTGAAAAAGGCGGCTGGGGGCCGCCTTTTGGAGAATTATCTGTAGAGGTCGGCGCTGATGGTAATGTTGTTACCACGCTCCTGCCACTGACGCGTAATGTGGTAATACTTCGCGCCTTTCTTCGCGGCGCGTTTCGCCACCTGGTAAGAGATCTCGGTCATGTTGCCATAGTTACCGGTGAACTGAACGCTGTCGAACGGCACCATCTGCGCTGCCGTGATTTTGTTCACCTCTTCGATCTTGGTGCCGTCCGGCAGGGTGACAGTGTAACGTCCACCTTTCGAGGATTGCGTTTCAAAGAAGCGGCCCACTTCCGCACTCGGTGCAGCGCTGGTGGCTACGCCTGGGATCTCCACTTTCTTCGCCTCTTCACCGCCTTTCGCCAGTGCAGCGCGGCCTGCTTCGGAGTCAGCCGGGATAGCATCCGGGCTTTGCAGAACGCGTTTTTTAGCATCGGCTTTATAGATGTAGGCGGTAATACGCTGGTTACCACCGTCGTTGGCGTCAACCTGGCGTACAATGTAGAACGAGGCCGCGCCTTTGGCTTTCGCCGCTTTGGTGATCGCGCTGTTTACTTCAGGCTGGCTGCGGTAGAAACCCTGAACGGTGACGGTATCAAACGGCTCAAGCTGGATAGCTTCGTCTTTAGGCAGTTCGGTCACGCCGTTAATAACCCGATTTTGCGATGCCTCTGCTTTGGCAGCGTCTTTCTTATAGAGATCGGCCGTCACGCGCCAGTTGCCGCTGTTGCCTAAATCAGAGGTATCGACGACGAAGAAGGCATCTGCGCCAACTTTATCAGCACGGTTGGAGACGGCGGTGACAGCGTCACCAATAGCGTTAAAGCGGCCGGTGACCACAATACGGTCGTAAGGTTTTACCGCTTCCGCTTGCTCCGGCGTCAACTCGGTGGCGGCCTGCGCCGACAAGGCCGTTGCCGACAGGAGTGCGGATGCCAGGAGGGTGTTCTTAAGCTTCATAAAAATAGTCCTTCGCCTTGCGCAAACCAGATACTGGTATTAGAGATGTCTTGAAAACGTGGATGATTATTGCATTTTAATCTTGCGACTGTCTGCGAGATTTTTCACCGCCTGTGCTACCGGGGAGCCAGGCTGACATACTAAAACGCGATATGTTGAAAAAACAGACGCTTGACCAGTAAAAGCGGTTAAGCATATGACTTTTTTAAGTTAATACCATGTTAAATTGGCGATCTGCCTCGGCGATAAATCATGTTTTGCCGCCTCGTATAAGCGGAATATGGGGCCTTCGCTATTATTTAAAGTTAAATTGGGCTGTTTATACCCGTGCTGGCTCAATTTTACCTCATAAAACCTTCATTTCTTAATTGTTGCGGTAGATCACAGGCGTTATTTTCAGTAGGTTATAGAAAGTTTGTTACGGTTTTATTTTTGATATCTGTGAAGAAACTGACAAACCCTCATTCAAAACCGATGGAAGGGAAAACTATGCGTATTGGTATACCAAAAGAGCGGTTGGCCAATGAAACTCGCGTGGCGGCGACACCGAAAACGGTCGAGCAGCTGCTAAAACTGGGTTTCACCGTCGCAGTCGAAAGCGGCGCGGGCAAGCTGGCAAGCTTCGATGACGCTGCCTTTACCGAGGCAGGTGCCGAGGTTGTCGACGGCAATGCGATCTGGCAATCAGACATCATCCTCAAGGTGAATGCGCCCGGCGACGATGAAATTGAGCGCCTTAATCCGGGCACGACGCTGGTGAGCTTTATCTGGCCGGCGCAGAACCCGCAGCTGCTTGAGAAGCTGGCCGCGCGTAACGTCACTGTTATGGCGATGGACTCCGTGCCGCGTATCTCCCGCGCCCAGTCCCTCGACGCGCTCAGCTCGATGGCCAACATTGCCGGTTATCGTGCCATTGTTGAGGCTGCCCACGAGTTCGGCCGCTTCTTTACCGGCCAGATCACCGCCGCCGGGAAAGTGCCGCCTGCTAAAGTGATGGTCATTGGCGCAGGCGTCGCTGGCCTTGCCGCCATCGGCGCAGCCAACAGCCTGGGTGCCATCGTGCGCGCCTTTGATACCCGCCCGGAAGTGAAAGAGCAGGTCCAGAGTATGGGCGCTGAATTCCTTGAGCTGGATTTCAAAGAGGAAGCGGGCAGCGGGGACGGCTACGCCAAGGTGATGTCTGAGGCGTTCATCAAGGCCGAGATGGCGCTGTTTGCCGCTCAGGCAAAAGAGGTGGACATCATTGTGACCACCGCGCTGATCCCAGGCAAACCGGCTCCGACGCTGATCACCCGTGAAATGGTAGACTCCATGAATCCGGGCAGCGTGATTGTCGACCTGGCCGCGCAGAACGGCGGCAACTGCGAATACACCGTGCCCAACGAGGTGTTCACTACCGCCAACGGCGTGAAGGTGATCGGCTATACCGATCTGCCGGGCCGCCTGCCGACGCAGTCCTCCCAGCTCTACGGTACTAACCTGGTTAACCTGCTGAAGCTGCTGTGCAAAGAGAAAGATGGCAACGTCACCGTTGATTTTGACGATGTGGTGGTGCGCGGCGTGACGGTGATCCGTGACGGTGAAACCACCTGGCCTGCGCCGCCGATTCAGGTTTCAGCCCAGCCGCAGGCGGCCGCGAAAGCCGCCCCTGTCCTCGAAGAGCCGAAGGCTCCCGCCTCGCCGTGGCGCAAATACGCCCTGATGGCGCTGGTGATTATCCTCTTCGGCTGGCTGGCGGATGTGGCACCGAAGGAATTCCTCGGTCACTTTACCGTGTTCGCGCTGGCCTGCGTGGTGGGTTATTACGTGGTCTGGAACGTCTCCCATGCGCTGCATACCCCGCTGATGTCGGTCACGAACGCCATCTCGGGAATTATCGTGGTCGGTGCGCTGCTGCAGATTGGTCACGGCGGCTGGATAAGCTTCCTGAGCTTTATTGCCGTGCTGATCGCCAGTATCAATATTTTCGGTGGTTTCACCGTCACTCAGCGTATGCTGAAAATGTTCCGGAAGAACTAAGGGGTAGCACATGTCTGGAGGATTAGTTACAGCTGCATACATTGTTGCCGCGATCCTGTTTATTTTCAGCCTTGCCGGGCTGTCAAAGCATGAAACCTCTCAGCAGGGTAACCGCTTTGGCATCGCCGGGATGGCGATTGCGCTGATCGCCACCATCTTTGGGCCGGAGACCGGCAACGTCGCCTGGATCATCGTCGCGATGATTATCGGTGGCGCGATTGGTATTCATCTGGCGAAGAAAGTTGAGATGACCGAAATGCCAGAGCTGGTGGCGATCCTGCACAGCTTTGTGGGTCTGGCCGCAGTGCTGGTGGGCTTTAACAGCTACCTGTATCACGAGCCGGGCCTTGAGCCGATTCTGGTGAATATCCACCTGACGGAGGTGTTCCTCGGCATCTTTATCGGGGCGGTGACCTTTACCGGCTCCATTGTGGCGTTCGGCAAGCTGCGCGGCAAAATCTCCTCTAAGCCGCTGATGCTGCCAAACCGTCACAAGATGAACCTTGCGGCGCTGGTGGTCTCCTTCCTGCTGCTGCTGGTGTTTGTCCGCACCGAAAGCGTGGGGCTCCAGGTGCTGGCGCTGCTGTTGATGACCATCATTGCGCTGGCGTTTGGCTGGCATCTGGTGGCGTCAATCGGTGGGGCTGACATGCCGGTGGTGGTATCGATGCTCAACTCCTACTCCGGTTGGGCAGCGGCGGCGGCGGGCTTTATGCTCAGCAACGACCTGCTGATCGTCACCGGCGCGCTGGTGGGTTCGTCCGGTGCGATCCTCTCTTACATCATGTGTAAGGCGATGAACCGGTCGTTTATCAGCGTGATCGCGGGTGGCTTCGGCACCGACGGCTCTTCAACCGGTGAGGACGAAGAGGTAGGCGAGCACCGTGAAATCAGTGCGGAAGAGACTGCCGATCTGCTGAAGAATTCACACTCGGTCATCATTACCCCAGGCTACGGTATGGCGGTCGCCCAGGCGCAGTATCCGGTGGCGGAGATCACGGAGCGGCTGCGTGCCCGCGGCATCAAGGTGCGCTTTGGTATTCACCCGGTTGCCGGGCGTCTGCCGGGCCATATGAACGTGCTACTGGCAGAAGCCAAAGTGCCGTACGACATCGTGCTGGAGATGGATGAGATCAACGATGATTTCTCCGATACCGATACGGTGCTGGTCATTGGCGCGAACGACACCGTGAACCCGGCGGCACTGGACGATCCGCGTAGCCCGATTGCCGGGATGCCGGTTCTGGAAGTGTGGAAGGCGCAGAACGTCATCGTGTTTAAGCGTTCGATGAACACCGGCTACGCTGGCGTACAGAACCCGTTGTTCTTTAAGGAGAACACCCAGATGCTGTTTGGCGATGCCAAGCAGAGCGTGGATGCGATCCTCAAAGCGTTATAAGAGGCGCATAAAATAAAAAACCGCCGTAAAGGCGGTTTTTTTATGACCTCAACGACTCAATCATCTTCGTCGTCATCTATCTCAACCGGCGAGCGGTAGTCATCGGGCTTGATCACCAGCAGGTCGCAGCGCAGATGGTCAATGACCTGCTCGGCGGTATTGCCTAAAAACGCCGCGGAGAGGCCGGTACGACCCACCGTGCCCAGCACCACCACCCCAGCCTGCAGATGCTCGGTCAGATCCGGGATCACCTCTTCAGGCAGGCCTTTTTCCACGTGGGTGAGCTTCTCAGAGATGCCAAACTTCTGGCGCAGGGCTTTCATCGCCAGCAGATGCTGACCGCGAATAGCGTCGTTGTAAACGGTAGGGTCAAACTCCGGCAATTCGATGGCAATATTGATCGGAGTGACTGGGTAGGCACCAATCAGATGCACTTCCGTATGGTTCACCTGCTCGGCAAGCTGAATGGTTTCCCGCACCAGCTTCTCATTGAGCGCGTTATGGTACGGCTCTTCGCTCGCGAGGTTCACCGCCACCAGCGCTTTACCGCCTTCGGGCCACGGCTGGTCTTTCACCATCCACACCGGGCAAGGGCACTTACGCAGCAGATGCCAATCGGTAGGGGTAAAGATCACCGACTCCAGCTTGTCGTGCTGGTGGGCCATCTTCAACACCAGGTCATGATGCCCGCTTAACACTTCCTGAATGATGGCTTCGAAAGGACGGTTATGCCAGATCACCTTAATATCAATCGGCACCCCGGCATCGATGTAATATTTTGCCTGCTCGCGGATCCAGGCGGTCCGCTGGCTGATGACGCCCTGACGCATGGCGGTACGCTCGTCGGGCGACAGAAGAGTGGTCATCTCATATGAGAAGTCATAGATCGGCAGAAAGGCTTTGATGCGGCCGCCAATTTTCTGATGCAAATATACAGCACGCCGTAGCGCTGGCTGGTCATCCTGATTGGGATCGATGGCAACCAGCATATTTTGATACATGGCCATACAGGGTCTCCTTACATCTGTCACCGCAGTCTGTAATTAAAAGAGTAACCTATATGTGGAGAATGAAACAGAGGCTAACCTTTGCCAGATCAACAAATCGGACTATTTTGTTGCTAATGTGCGTATGAGACTAGAATCAAACGACTTTTCTCAGCACGTGCTTCCCTTTGGGGCGTCTTGGGGGCAAAGCTGTTGGCAAACGGCTATTCAACAGGTCGATCTGATGATGGTTCATGTCGCACATCCACTTAGAATAGTCTTTGTAGACCATGCGCGCATCTTCGTGCCCCATCTGGCTGGCAATGAAAGAAGGATTGGCTCCAGCTAACAGCAACCAGCATGCGTAAGTATGCCGCGACTGATATGGGTGACAATAGAAGTGACGCAACAGACCCTCACGCAGCAGGGGCAGCAGATAAAACAGCTACAGCAACTAGTGATTCAGTTGATTAATGATGAAGCAAGAATGGAGCTGGGGGCCTAGCCCCCAAAATATCAGAACTCGCGGGATAATGTTAAATGGCCGTTATAGCGCACCGAACACTCCTCTGTGTTAATAAGGCCAGAGGCTATAAATATATCCGTTCTACCTTCTTTATTTCTATAGGTGTATTTTGCAGTGACATTTTTTACTGCATTATCGTAGTAAGAAGAGAAGTACTGAGACTCAGATAACTCAAGCCCATCCTTACGTTCAACATCAGCGTTATGATCTACTGCGGCCATTTGCATAGCGAAAATACGGGACACAGGCGAGATATTCAAAACCTCAACTAATGCCTTATCTCTAATAATTGATGAAGGCGAAATATTCATATTTTCTGTGATGTCCTGGAATAGCCCCGTTTCGATTGAGGCTCCCACTCTTGCACAATCTTTATCGCTAGCGTGTGCCAGTATGGGAAACAGGAGCGTAACGAGAATGATTTTATTCATGGTGTCATTTCACAATAAGAACATGATCGTTACTGGTACCAATCTTTATTCTGTAATTGAGGTTGAGGATTATACATCCATTGGATGCATGCCCAGGCTTTGATATGCTATCGCCATGGATAAGAAACCATCGCGCCCACACATGTTGTTAGAGGACGAAGGCGTTAACCGCATCGTGTATTTTTTTGCGTGTGGATGAAAAAATGGTGCCCCGATGTGGTATGTGCCTCGTGGGAGTGGTCCTTTTCCCATGACACACTCTTTTGATGGATCGTTGTAATAGCCTTCAGCTCCGGCATATCTAGCTGAGAATACATAAGTACCATTGTGATAGAATCGTGCGGTTTTTACTTCATATTCCCATGTCATTATACTGCTCCTCTCTCTTTCCATGAGTCACTGTGAATAATATTTCCGTCAATATAATGCCAAGTTATTTTTTCGTAACTAAGGGATACATACTCCTGATGAGTTTGCTTTTCGAATTGGGGATCTTTTATGTCTAACATGAACGATTCAATATCCGTGACTCTGGCATTTTCGAGTGTAGTCCTGAAATATTCCTCTTCCTGTCCGTTGTAGTTTATCCGATAGTAGCGAAATTGTGCGGTTCTGAAATTTCTACCTGATGTGAGGCCTTTATACAGGTAAGGGGAGGAGCAATCGATCTCCTTTCTGAATGCCAGTTCACCATGAAAGCGAGTTCCAGTTATTTTTCCGGTCAAATCATCTATAGGGAGTTCAACAGAATGCATCAATTCTAAAATTTCTATACTGCCTTCCCGATCTTTAACATCAACCAAGCCCTTCACTGAGTTCCCTGCATCGTCGGTGAGCCAAAGATATACTGGTATTGCCATTTACATTTCCTCGTCAATAGATTGATAAATAGTGTGGCGCTGATGAAGCTTGGATCACACAGGAAATTGGTTACAATTCATGTATATATTCATATATGAAATTTTATTTCAGGAAGTATTCACTGTTAATATATGACGCATGAGTTTAAAAGGGCACTGCTACAGGTTCAAAATATCAATAATAACCGTAATGCCACTTTAACCCGCCATGTGCGGGTTTTTACGCTGCCTGAATCTGCTATCCGCCAGCTGCTGCGCATGACCGTCGCTGCATCGATAAAATCCGTGTGCAGAGAGCGAACTGAAGGTTAACCCGCCCGATTCACCGGCGATAATAGCGGCCGCCGAGGAGGCTCCTATTGTGGCTATCGCCGTTGATGCCGACGCGTCAGCCCAGCACATGAGCCGTCCCAAAATCCCGCGCTAATGTTACAGCTTGGGAACAGAAGTACGGTAGTCAGCTCGAGCACGGTCTGCGGCTACAGCACTAGGTGTTGAGCCTGGGTGTAATCGTTATGGGGTGGGTGTGATGAGAAATGCTATCGATGCGCTCGATGCAATGAAAAGCCGTGCACGGGTGGCACCTATAGTAATCGGGGCACGCCGGATGCGCAGCAATTCTGAACTGCTGGAGCAGGAGGCCTTTATTCAGTGGGCAGCCCTGACGATTATCAATGGACGCCGGGTAGGTGACTACCTGGTGCACGTCCCGGATGAGGGCTTAAAGCACCATGTCGTATGTAACTGATATCTAAATAAATGACTGAATTCAGAGGCTAACCTTTGCCAGATCAACAAATCGGACTATTTTGTTGTCTGGCAAGAGGTGAGTATTGGCGTGACCGTCAGGCGACGTTGCGCGCGTGACCGGCAAGCTCGGCGAGAATGTCGCCGTTTTCGATAGTAATGTACTTACCTTTCACGGCCAGCATGCCGCTCTTCTGGAAACGACCCAGCAGACGGCTGATGGTTTCTACCGTGAGGCCCAGGTAGTTGCCAATATCGCCACGGGTCATGGTCAGACGGAACTCACGGGGTGAGAAACCGCGCTGGGCAAACCGGCGGGAGAGGTTATAGATAAAGGCCGCCAGGCGCTCTTCCGCATTCTTTTTCGACAGCAGCAGGATCATATCCTGGTCGCCTTTGATCTCGCCGCTCATTAGACGCATCATCTGCTGCCGCAGATTGGGCATCTTGCCGGAGAGATCGTCCAGCGTCTCAAACGGAATCTCGCAGACCATTGAGGTCTCCAGCGCCTGAGCAAAGCTCGGGTGGTGGCCGGTACCGATAGCGTCAAAGCCCACCAGGTCGCCAGCGAGATGAAAACCGGTGATCTGCTCATCACCCTGTTCGGTGATGGTATAGCTCTTAATAGTACCGGAGCGGATCGCATAAAGGGACTTCAGTTCGTCGCCCGCTTTAAACAGCGTTTGGCCTTTCTGAATCGGCTTTTTGCGCTCGATGATGTTATCAAGCTGGTCCAGCTCGTGTTCATTGAGGGTGAACGGGATACAAAGCTGGCTGATGCTGCAATCCTGGCAATGGATAGCACAACCGCCAGACTGAATGCGTCGTATAATTCGCTTTTCCGGGATCATAGGTCTGCTCAGGCCGTAATTGATATTGGTCAATTTTAACATCTTTTTGCTAAGCACGTAAGCCTGCTTAATCCCCAAACAGCGATTATTGGAACCTTTGAAAAATCAATAAGTTTAACTTATTGAAATTCCTTATGTTGATTAGGGGTTTATTGATTAAAGGCGCGTAAAAAGGCACAAAAAGTCCCCTTTTTCTACAGTAAAAGATAGCCCTCATGACGCAAAAGCCACTCTTTACGCTGGACGCCGCCCGCGTAGCCGGTCAGAGTGCCGTTGCGACCAATCACCCGATGGCAGGGAACCACAATGCTGACGGGATTAGAACCATTCGCCGCGCCCACTGCTCGCGCTGCGCCAGCCCGTCCCAGCAACTCGGCCAGCTGGCCGTAGTGGATAACCTGACCGCAGGGGATCGCGCGCAGCGCTTTCCATACCGCCCGTTGAAACGGGGTCCCGGCGGTTTCGGTGGGCAGATCGTCAATGACGCTAAGATGACCGGCAAAGTAGTCGTGGAGTTTGTCGCTTAGCCCGCCGGGATTGCTGGCCGCGACGCGGCGATAGCCTGGCTTACGATAGTGAACGTTGAGCAGGAGCTCCATGCGGTCGGCGTGCTCCTCCCACTCAACGGCGCGCAGGCGATACTGTTCGTCACAGATCACCCAAAGCGGGCCGAGAGGCGTGTCGATTTTATCTTCCAGCAGGGTTAACATGGCGAGATCCTAAATTGGCGAGAAAGCAATATAGGATATTATCTTACCGATTTTGACGTAAAAAAATAGAGCCTGTCGACATCCGCCAGACTCTACAGTACACACAGCAGTGCATCCCTACATTATTTTAACGCAACCACTCCTTGGGCGGGTTTATTTTAGTATAGACGTCTTTAATACTAATACCAGTAAAGTTTGGTAATGAGTTTATCAACGGTTTAAGTTAAATCATTTTGTTTACTGTAATAGGGGTATTAGTTAAGTGGCAGTTAATGTACTTATACCTGAGTACGTTCGTCAGACGGTGTGCCTTACCAGGAGCATGATGGAAATTAAACAACAGCGTTGTGACCGGCCTCGCGGGTGGCTATAGTAGCGCCTGAGCTGTCAAACGTTGCACGAGGAGTGACCATGAACCTTGACGACAAATCGCTATTTCTTGACGCCATGGAGGATGTCCAACCCCTTAAACGCTGCGCCGACGTACAGTGGCATCCCAGCCGCAACACGCGCACGCCGCCGCGTATCGACCTGTTACAGCAGGAAAATTTCCTGACGACCGATTTTCTCGATGTAGTGCCGCTGGCAACGCCTCTGGAGTTTCGCCGTGAGGGGCTGCAAAGCGGCGTTATTGATAAGCTGCGTCTCGGTAAGTACAGCCAGCAGGCCAGCCTTAACCTGCTCAAGCAGCCGGTTGAGCAGTGTCGGCAGATGCTATTTAGCTTCCTGCATCAGGCCAGACAGGATAACCTGCGCAACCTGCTTATTATTCATGGTAAAGGGCGTGAAGATAAATCGCACGCTAATATTATACGAAGTTATCTTGCGCGCTGGTTGCCCGAGTTTGAAGACGTTCAAGCATTTTGTCAGGCGCTGCCGCACCATGGCGGGAGCGGAGCCTGTTATATTGCGCTGCGTAAATCCGAGCAGGCAAAACAGGATAATTGGGAGCGCCATGCTAAACGCAGTCGTTAAGCGCTGAATATAATAATGTAGGTATTTTTACTTTTATTTACGCGTGGCTTAAAGGTCACTGTTGTATTAATTACGCCACGTTATTAAGGCAGGTGTATTATATATGCCGCAGGGTAGGCGAAGGCGGGTGAAACCAGCAACAAGAGGAAAACTGCCCGCTTCAGCGTGAAACGGGCAGGGGAGAGTTAGCGTTTCGCTTCGGTATGTGGCTGGGCAGAGCGCGACAGGAACTGCTGAGTTACGTCTGGCAGGTGGGTTTGGCACCAGTCAGCCATCGCAATCTCTTGCTCACGGATCTGTTTGAAAACAGCCGCGCCTTCATGGTCACCGGCCATCTCGGCTGCGCTAATCAGCGAGGTGTAACAGGCAATTTCGAAATGCTCGAAGACGTAGCCGCTGATTGCACCTTTGACCACTTCATCAGGCGTCATCATGCCACCGAGGGCCTGACCCATCGCGGACAGTTTACCCATCGCATCTTTCAGGGTTGAGGTAGAGATGTTATTGCGGGCAAGCACCTGATCAACCAGCTTCTGCTGCTGACGGGTCTCTTCGATGTGCTGTACAATGCGCGCACGCAGATCCGGGTAGTGCTCAAGACGATCTGCCATTTTTTCAAGCATGGACTCGGCCTGTTTTTCCATAGCATGAGCGTCGCGTAACCAATCATGATAGTGTTCAGTATAGTTAGTCGCCATCGTTAATCACTCCTCGTAAGATCGAATAATTTATTGCACTCTTCTTTGGGTTAAACAGAGCACTTATGCTCTGAAGTATAGAAGCCTTGGTTGAATTCGTCAGACGTGCCACTGCTTTTCGCCATCACGGAAGCGTGATAGCGCGTCGGCAGCGCAGATCAGCGAGAGATGGCTCAGCCCCTGCGGGACGTTGCCGCGCCACTCGCCGGTACGCACGTCAAACATTTCGTTAAAGTTCTCTACGTTACCTTTGTCGCACAGGTTGCTAAGAATCGTTTCCATGTACTCAGACGCTTTTTGCGTATCGTCCAGGCGCGCCCATGCCTCTACCAGCCAGAACGAGCAGGCCACAAAGGTGCTCTCCTCTTTCTCTACTTCGCTGTAGCGGTAGAGCATCGGCGAATGGTGTCCCAGCTCGGCATAAATCGCCTCATAGGTGGATTTCATGCGCTCTGGGTTAACTTTCTTGCCGTAGTACCACGTCAGACACATAGCGGCATCCAGATGGTCGCTCCCGGCGTAGAAGCTGTAAGCCTGTTTCTTTTCAGACCAGCAGTGCGCTTCAATCCAGTCGCTAATCCGATCCCGCTCGCGTGACCAGCGGTTGACCCAGGTTTTTTCAATGTGGCCGTCTTCAGCTAATCGTACGGCGATGTCCAGCGTCACCCAGCAGGCCATTTTGGAGTGGGTATAGTGACGCCGCTCGGGCAGCTCCCAGATACCACAGTCATCCTGGCGCCAGGTATCCGCGCACTCGTTAGCTAAAGAAGCCAGCAGGCGGGCGGTAGTGAGATCCAGTACGTGACCGGCATGAACGAACAGCAGGGCGGTATCCAGCATGTCGCCAAACATGCTGAGCTGCTGCTGGCTCTGGGCGTTATTGCCCACGCGTACCGGCTTCGACCCTTTGTAGCCTTCAAGGGGAAGATAGGTCTCATTTGGTACTACGTCGCCGTCCAGGGTATAGCAGGCCCGCAGCTTGCCTTCATGACGCACGATGGTGTGGGTCAACCAGGAGAAGGCCGCCTTACACTCTTCAAGCGCGCCGATAAACGCAAAGGCGCGAATGATCAAGCAGGCGTCGCGGATCCAGGCGTAGCGGTAGTCATAATTTTTTTCGCCACCGATGCCCTCCGGCAGGGAGGTAGTCGGGGCAGCAGCCAGTGCGCCGGTCGGGGAGTAGAGCAAAAACTTAAGCGCCAGCGCAGAGCGAACAACGTGCTTCTTGTGCACGCCTTCATAGCTCAGCTGTTCCGCCCATGACGCCCAGTTTTTATCGCTAACGTCGATCCGCTCGTCGATTTTTTCCAGCGGCGGCACGGCCAGCGGCTCGTTATCGCTCACCAACAGGGCCACCAACGAACGCGAGCCCGCTTTTGCGGTAAACACGCCTTCAATCGCCTGATCGTCAACGCAGGTGATTTCAATGTCGGAGGTGGTACGCAGCATCGCCATCAGATCGCCAATATGAACAATCTGGCCTTTGGCAGAGTCACCTATCCATGAGGAGCGGGTACAGGCGGCAGTACCGGGGACAAAGACCAGCTTCATCTCTACCTCGCCCTCCAGCCCCTCAACGCGCCGGGCCAGCTCACACCAGGGCAAACGGCCTGCGTTATTACTGTTAAGAGACTCTGTGAATCGAACTTTACCCTTGTTGGTGGTGTAACAGGTTTCCAGCACGTTGCTGTTTTCCCGGTACTGCCGCTCCATGCAGTACTCTTCTACCGGTTCGATCTGGAAATAACCGCCAAACTTGGCATCCAGAATACGGTCGAACAGCGGCGGTGAATCCATATTAGGGGCGCACCACCAGTCGATAGCGCCATCGGGTGCTATCAGCGCCACCGAGCGGCCATCGCCAATGGCAGCATAGTCGCCGAGGCCTGCATAGCCGTCGACACGCTCGGATCGGGATAAAGGTTGATTCTTCATTAATGCTTATCCTGCAAAAATCGACAAGGCAGGCGGGGCCTGCCCGAGTATTACACCGTGCCGGTACCGCCGTCTGAGCACCATACCTGACCGGACGAGAAGGAGCTTTCGTCAGAGGCAAACAGAACATAGAGCGGGGCGATCTCAACCGGCTGGCCTGGACGGGCGAGCGGGGCGGTTTCACCGAAGGCTTTCACTTTTTCCTGCGGCTGTCCGCCACACACCTGCAGCGGCGTCCAATATGGACCCGGCGCAACGGCGTTTACGCGAATGCCTTTCGGACCGAGCTGCTTAGCCAGCGCTTTGGTAAACGCGACGTTACAGGCCTTGGTCTGCGCATAATCCAGCAGGATATCGCTCGGCTGGAAGGCCTGCACAGAAGAGGTGTTAATAATCACTGCGCCCTCTTTCAGATGCGGCACGGCTGCCTTGGTGATCCAGAATGGGGCATAGACGTTGGTTTTGAAGGTTTCATCAAACGCTTCGGTGGTCAGCGTCTCAATAGATTCGCAGAACTGCTGGTGACCGGCGTTGTTGACCAGAATGTCCAGGCCGCCAAGCTTGTTGATAGCTTCAACCACCAGCTGCTGGCAGAAGGTTTCTGAGCGAATGTCGCCTGGCAGCGCCACGGCGTTACGACCTTCCGCCTTAATTAAGGCAATCACCGCTTCCGCATCAGACTCTTCTTCCGGCAGATAGTTAATGGCCACATCTGCACCTTCACGGGCATAGGCAATCGCTACTGCGCGACCGATACCGGAGTCACCGCCGGTAATCAGCGCTTTTTTCCCTGCCAGACGACCCGAACCGGTATAGCTGGTTTCACCATGATCGGGGATCGGCTTCATTTCTGACGCAAGCCCCGGCACTTTCTGCGTTTGCTCTACAAAAGGAGGGCGTGGATAGTGAGGGAGGTTGTTATCTTGTGTCGTCATAATAATCCGTCTCGTTGAATGAACCAGTAATAAACGTAGTCAGCAATACGCCGATCCGCTATTTTTTTTAAAATTTATGCTGATACTTTAAAAACTTTACCTAGAGGTTATTATTGCGTTGAAATTATGCTAACAAGTTAAAATGTAACTTTTCAGATCATTCTCTGGAATTCAGTAATACATGTGCTAAATAAAATGGGGGAAGGTACAAATCATACGAAAGTACTGTTAACGTTTTGCAAGAAAGGGTTCAGAATGCTCCTGGTTACACGATTAAGGGCCATTAATCCTGTGGTCGGCTTGTGTCTGCCTAACGGTAGGCTAAACTGAAAATTCCGCGGGTGAGTTTAAGATGAATCTTAAGCCACGCTAACAAGATTGGCTGCAAAGGTTAAATATTGCATCACGTTTATAAGGAGATTTAGGATGAGCAAAGAGCCCGTATTACCTGCGTTTCCTGTCGTAGGCTGGCAGGTCGGTCCGGAAGAGGATCATAACGGTGTTGTCATGAGATTTGGTTTCAGCACCTCTCCGTATACCGCAGGGGCCAGCACCTTTGATTCACAGTTTTTCCACCTGTCGCCGGAAATGGTAAAAAGTCTGATTTACGATCTGCAGCTCAGTCTGCGCCAGTGTGAAAGGCCTGTCGTGGAAAAAGTTGCCTGAGCCCTTACTCCGTTGTAACCGCAGTAGCGTCTATTTCTCTAGCTGCTGCGGAAATCCCCGCCTGACTATCACGACACGTTAATAAAAAACGTTGCAGTTGCGTTTTCATTGCTAATCTTGTTTTAACGCGGTCGCTAAGAGTGGTGATAGAGGCATCTATGAATTTCGTCTATTTTAAGGCTGAATATCCCGGTTATGAGGGAGCTCATTCAGTTAATCTGGTTTTGAAAGCGCTGATGCTGTTTCGTGATGGCGAAATTATTGCCGACGTGGGTGATCTGAAAATAACCAGTCTGCCGTTCTATTTTTTTACCACCGCCTCAACGGGTTTTCGCAAAATTGAATATACTGTTAAAGCCCCGCCCATGCGTAGAATAAGCTACTCATGCGGTTATTTGCCGAGCGGGAAGTATATCGTTAATACCCCGGAGGGCGAAATACAGCTTATGTTTAATGCCCTGACGGGGCTATGGCAACAGGAGAGGCAGGGTGCCGGCACGATAGATAACCGTCAGTTTATCGCATTGGGTTACGTCCTTGTACGTCCTGCCCGCGGTGCAAGCCAAAAACGTTCCTTATAGCGGCAAGAGATTCTGTTACCCGGTTCCTGAATCGTTGACTAAACTTCAGGTAGGTAATAACAGGAGAACATGATGACGGACAACTACGCTTCCCCCTTAAAAGCAGAAGAGACCAAACCGGTCAAAGATAACCCCGCTAAGCAGGGCGAGCTTCCCCGCAAGCGTGATGACAGCCAGGACGACCACAAGGATCCGTTCAAAGCCAGCTAGCGCTATGCCACAAACCTGTCCCCAAGCCCTTTCGCTGCCGCTGTGATCGCCGTCCGTATTCGCGATTAACGGGCAGCGAAATCGGCTGGTTGTATTACGCTTAACTCATAAAACCAACAAAAAGATGATAGCCGTTCAGACGGATAAGAGGGCGGTGAATGTTTAAACCGTTAAGCTGGCGTAATATCCCCACCGCAAGAACGCTATCGGTACTGATTTTTATCGCCGGCATTGGACTGATTATTTCCGTCGTCGCTTTGCTCTATCTCTCTCTGCATCTAATCAGCAGCAAAACAAATGAAATAGATGAACACCGCTCTGCACTGTCCGTGCAGGGGGCAATCCAGACCTCGGTTAATCGCGTCTCGTCGTTGGTTATCGATAATGCCGTTTGGGACGATGCTGCGCGTGAAGTCTACCAACCGCAGCTTGATACCCGCTGGCTCGATAATATCTGGGGAGCGGCATATAAAAGCAGTAACCTTTATGATGGGACCTTTGTACTTGACGAGCATCATAGCGTGCTGTGGGGTTCCTTTCGCAGCCAGCCCTTTAATGAGAAGAGTCTGGATTTTTTTGGCGAAGGTTTTAGGGTACTTCTTAATAAGCACACCGCAGATCGGGCTAATGAGCAAAATATCACCGCGGGTATTACCCGTACCCGTCACGGCATTGCGTTTATTGCTATCGGCCTTATTAAGCCCCGAATAACCCCGCTACAGATCCCTGACAATATTCGGCGTTATCTGGTCATTACGCGTCATTTAGATACCCAGAATCTTAAGGCGTTGGGCGACACCTTCCAGATCGAAAACCTGCGCTTCAGTCTTAACCGAACCAAGGATTCCAGCGTGCCGCTTAAAAGCGCTGCGGGGGATCTGCTGGGCTATTTAAGTTGGGAGCCGCAGCTTCCCGGGGCCAAGGCGGCGCATGCCGCGGCATGGGAGATCCGCCAGATTATTGCCCTCGTTGCTGCGCTGATCCTGCTATTTATCATGCTGAGCAGCGCCGGGCTCTATAAGTTAGCCAAGGGGGAGAAGCTGGCCCGCAGTACCGCGATGACCGACTGGCTAAGCCGTCTGCCAAACCGACGAGCGCTGCTGGCGCGACTGGAGGCCCTTAGCCTCGCTAATCCAAACGAGGCGATCAGCGTGGTGTTTATCGATCTTGACGGCTTCAAGGACGTGAATGATATCTATGGTCATGAGGTGGGTGACCGCCTGATCGTAGAGCTCTCCAGAACCCTGCGCGATAAGGTGCCTGACGGCGGCATGCTGGCGCGGATGGGCGGGGATGAGTTTGCCATGACCATCAGCGGCGACCAGGCCAGCGAGAAGGCCAGCCACTTTGCGGAGCAGGTGCTGGCGATGCTCGATCTGCCGGTTCGCCTGAGCGAGCGCACTATTTACATCGGTGCAAGCATTGGTATTGCCAGCGGCACGCTGCTGGAGTGTACAAGCACGGAGCTGTTTCGCCGGGCGGACATTGCGATGTACCATTCAAAAATGAACGGTAAAGCGCAGGTCACCCACTACGATGCCGAGCTGAACAGTGCCCGCGAGCGCAAGGTTGCCATCGAAAACGAGATCCGCGAGGGCCTGCTCCGCGACGAATTTGACGTCTGGTATCAGCCCATTGTCGATGCCCGCAGCCAGATGATGGTGGGCGTGGAGGCGCTGGTACGCTGGCCCCGACGGCCCGCAGGTGCCTTGCCGCCGGATGCGTTTATTACCATTGCCGAAACCAGCGGGCTGATCCACGCCCTGGGGCAGTTCGTGCTGCGCCGCGCCTGTAGGGATCTGCAACCCCTTAGCGATCTCAAGCTGTCGGTGAATATCTCCCCGGCGCAGTTTCGCGATCCCGATTTCGAAAATAAGGTGGCGGGTCTCCTTATGGATAGCCATTTTCCGGCGCATCGCCTGCAGCTGGAGGTGACTGAAACCTATGTCCTGGAGAACCCGGAACGCTCCCGTTCAGCGATCGGTAATCTGAAAGCGTTGGGAACGGCCATTGCGCTGGACGATTTTGGTACCGGCTACTCCAGCATTGGCTACCTCCGACGCTTCAACTTTGACACTATCAAGATAGACAAGTCGCTGGCCGGGCTGGTGGATCATGATGAGCAGGCGGCGGCGCTGGTGGGCGGGACGATACGTATTGCCAGCGCGCTGGGGATGACGGTGATTGCGGAAGGCATTGAGAACGAAAAACAGATGAAACTGCTGCGTCTGGCCGGCTGCGATGGGCTTCAGGGGTTCTTCTTTAGCGCGCCGATGCCGATTGACGCGCTCCTGCAGCACCGTCAGCGCCGCCAGGGTTAACTACGGCTCTTGTGCCAGGGCATCCAGCCGATCGCGAAAGCCGGTGATGGCAATCGCCCGGTTATCGGCGCGCCAGCGATCTTTGGCACCCGGTGCGGAGCTTTGGACTGCAATTAGCCGCCAGCCGTCGTCAGTCTTCAGCATCAGCGGAGAGCCGCTGTCGCCGGGCAGGGTATCGCACTGGTGAGAGAGCACGCTATCCTGCGCCCAACCGGTCACCACGCAGTTTTGATGGCTGTAGAGGTTATCCAGGTGATCCTGCGGATAGCCTGACTGCGTCACCTTGCGATCGGCCGCTTTTAGCGCGGCGGTGAGCGCATCGCGATCCCCTTCAAATAGCGGCAGGGGGGTGATCCCCGACGGCGGGTAGCGCAGCACGATCAGGCCGAAATCCCATGGCGCGGCGGCAGGCGGAACAATCCAGCCTTCGCCGTCAGGCTTAAGGCGCTTGCCCAGGGTTGGCTCAACCCGCCCCTCAATCCCGTGGATCTCATAACGCCAGATGCCGTTCTGCGCCACAAAGCGCAGCGCCACGGCTTTATCGGCCTTGCCACGGGGGGGCGTCAGCAGGCAGTGCCCGGCGGTCAACGCCACGCGCGGCGAAATCAGCGTCGCGGTACAGAGATTGCCGCTGGCGGTCTCCAGCTGGCCGATAGCGTCCCACGGCGACTGCGTCGGATTGCTCACCTTTACCCGGTCGTCATGATTAAAAAACAGCGTCTTGATCTCAGCGGCAGCATCATCGGCATGGCTGTAAAAAGAAAATGAACAAAGCGAACCCAATAGCAGAATACCGAATTTATGCATATCACACTCTGGTGGGGCAATAATGATTATTCAAACCCTAAGCAACAACTATAGACGGGACGGCAGGAAAGGGGGAGTAAAATCAGCGTGCTACATTCAGGAAAGATAGAAGCGGAGAGTCACCAGCGCGCAGGCAATCAGCATGAGCAAAATCAGCTCGAAACGGTAGCGTTGCAGCATAGACCCTCCGAAAGAAGCAGCGCCCGACAGGCGGGCGCTGAAGTAAGCATCAAACTTAGGCAGCAGGCTGAGCAGCCGGTTTAGCAGCAGTGTGTTTTACTGCTTTTTTGTGGTGTTTTTTGGCAGCCTGGGCTTTCTGGTCAGCGGCTGGTTTAGCAGCGCTCTGGTCAGCGGCCGGTTTAGTGGCTTTTTTGTGGTGCTTTTTAGCAGCCTGCGCTTTCTGGGTAGCGGCAGCTTTGTGGTGTTTTTTGTGATGGGTGGTTTTGGCAGCCGGAGCAGCGCTCTGAGTCTGAGCGGTAGCCGCTGGCGCAGCGGTGGTCGCAGCGGTGTCAGCAGCGAACGCAGCAGAAGAGAGACCCATAGCAGCGGCAACAACCAGAGCTAATACTTTTTTCATTCTGATATCCTCGAATTGGTTTCATCATTTAACCCCACTGCGGGGCCGTTGAAGAGACTATATGCTTCTCACTGCGAGGCTTCCGTGAGTGATTGGTATCGGCGTGTAACCGTTTGTACAACGTAGAGAGAGGGGCCGGGGATCACGTTCCCGGCCTGACAGGTTACAGATAGCGGGCGGTAAGATGCTGACGGAAGTAGCGGCTGTTCAGCGCTTCGCCAGTGGCGGACTCAATCAGCTTAGCGGTCGTAAAGCGGCTGCCGTGCTGCCAGATATTCTGCCGCAGCCACTCGAACAGGGCGCTGAAATCCCCTTCGGCAATGGCAGCATCAAGGTTAGGCAGGGCGGTGCGTGCGGCATGGAACAGCTGCGCGGCGTACATGGCACCCAGGGTGTAGGACGGGAAATAGCCAAAGCCGCCGTCGGTCCAGTGAATATCCTGCATGCAGCCGTCCCGGTAGTTGCCCACCGTCGAGAGGCCGAGCCAGTGCTGCATCTTCTCATCCCACAGCGCCGGAATATCGTCGACGTCGATCTCACCGTTGATCAGCGCCCGCTCAATCTCATAGCGCAGGATCACATGCGCAGGATAGCTCACCTCATCGGCATCAACGCGGATCAGGCCCGGCTTGACCTGTTGGTTCCAGGCGATAAAGTTCTCGTCGCTAAAGGCAGGCTGCGAGCCAAAGCGGTCAGTGACCGCAGGCAGGAGACGCTGCAAGAACGCTTTGCTGCGTCCAAGCTGCATCTCAAAGAACAGGCTCTGTGATTCGTGGATGGCCATCGAGCGGGCCTCGGCTACCGGCTGTCCCAGCCAGGTGCGGGGCAGGTTCTGCTCGTAACGGGCATGCCCGGTTTCATGCACTACGCCAAAGAGGGCGCTGAGCAGCTCGTTTTCGTCATAGCGAGTGGTGATGCGCACGTCCTCCGGCACGCCGCCGCAGAAGGGGTGGGCGCTGATGTCCAGACGGCCTGCGTCAAAATCGAAGCCCAGGGTGCGCATCGCCGTGAGACCCAGCTCGCGCTGCTTCTCCACCGGGAACGGCCCGACCGGCGCAATAAGCTGGCGCTGCGCCTGCTTCGCCACGACCTGATTAAGCAGATCCGGCAGCCAGGATTTGAGATCGGCAAACAGCACGTCGAGCTTCGCGGCGGTCATATCCGGCTCATAGAGATCCAGCAGCGCATCGTAGGGGGTGCAGCCTTTCGCCGCCGCGCGCAGCTTAGCCTCTTCACGGCTCAGCTTCACCACCTCTTTCAGGTTGGCGGAAAAACCCTCCCAGTCATTGGCAGGGCGCTGGCTACGCCAGGCGTGCTCACAGCGGCTGCCCGCCAGCGACTTCGCTTCTACCAGCGCCTCCGGCAGCACGGCCGCCTGCTGATAGTGACGGGTCATCTCCCGCAGGTTGGCCTGTTCAACGTCGTTGAGATCTTCCTGCGCGGCCGCGTCCAGCCACTGAGCCACTTTTTTGTCGGTTAGGATCTGGTGTTTCAGGACGCTGATCTCCGCCAACGCTTCGCCCCGGGCGGCGCTCCCGGCAGCAGGCATGTTGGTCATCATGTCCCAGCCGGCGATGGAGGAGAGGTGGGAGAAGCGGTAAAGACGTTGGAAGGTACGGGTGAGTTGCTGGTAGTTGCTGGTGTCCATTATGCCTCGTGTTGTGCTGATTTTATTTGCTTACATTTCAAGATAACAGGACGCTTGCGCGGATACCACCGTGAGAAATTGTCTGGCAGTCATACCCCATAAGGCTTCCCGATATAGTTGAGCAGCCGAGGGTGTCTATTGCCCGGCGGCGCTACGCTTGCACGGGCCTACGGTAAGGCGCTGTTTGTAGGCTGGGCAAGCGTAGCGCCGCCCGGCATGTTCAGGCAGGATACATTTAGCTACGCAGAGAGGCGATGGTGCAGGCTGCGGCCCACCAGCAGCGCGGCCAGCAGCATCACGGCGATAAACCCGCCTACGCCGTTCCAGCCGTAGCTGTGCCAGAACAGGCCGCCTAGCGTCCCCGCCAGGCTCGATCCCAGATAATAGCTAAACAGATAGAGTGAGGAGGCCTGGCCTTTCGCCCGACGCGCACGCGGCCCGATCCAGCTGCTGGCTACCGAGTGGGCGGCAAAGAAACCGGCCGAGAAGAGCAACATACCGGCAAAAATCAGTGCCAGCGATGAGAAGAGCGTCAGCAGCACGCCGCCCAGCATAATCCCCGTTGAAACCAGCATCACCGGCCCGCGCCCGAAGCGTGCGGTCATTGCCCCCGCTTTGGGCGAGCTCCAGGTCCCGGTCAGGTAAGCCACCGAAAGCAGGCCCACCACCGCCTGGCTCAACTGCCATGGGGTCTGCATCAGGCGATAACCAATATAGTTAAACAGGGTGACAAATGACCCCATCAGCAGGAAGCCGGTAAGAAACAGCAGCGGCAGACCGCGATCGCGCCAGTGCAGACGAAAGTTAATCATCAGCGAGCGGGGCCGCAGCGAGGCGGGGCGAAAATGGCGCGACTCGGGAAGGATTTTCCAAAACATCAGCGCCGAGGCGAGGGCAAAGCAGCCGATAACCGCCAGGGCGATGCGCCAGGAAAAGAAGTCGGTAAACACGCCGCTGAGCAGGCGGCCGCTCATGCCGCCGATGGAGTTCCCGCTGATATAGAGCCCCATCGAAAAGGCCACCACGCTGGGGTGGATCTCCTCGCTCAGGTAGGTCATCCCAACCGCCGCGACGCCGCTCAGCGACAGCCCCACCAGCGCCCGCATAACCAAAATGCCGTGCCAGCTGGTCATCATCGTGGAGAGCAGCGTACAGCAGGAGGCCAGCAGCAGCGCGGTCACCATCACCGGCTTACGGCCGATGGCATCCGAGAGCGGGCCGGTGAACAGCAGGCCAATGGCCAGCATGGCGGTAGAGATAGAGAGCGAGATACTGCTGCTGGCCGGTGAGATGCCGAACTCATGGGAGAGCACCGGCAGGATCGGCTGTACGCAATAGAGCAGGGCGAAGGTCGCCAGTCCGGCGGAGAAGAGCGCCAGCGTGACGCGCATAAACTGGGGAGTGCCGCGTTTAATATAGCGCGTGGCGGGAGCAGCGGCGGTTTGCACGTCGGCATCGCTCGCCGGGGCGATGTCAACGACGGTAGTACGGCTCACAGTGGATCCTTAGTGATTTATAACAGCGGGTAAGCAATTACCGCTAAGGGTAGGAAAATGTAAATATTCTGTCTAATATATTAATAATCTCAAATAATACATTAAACATATGAATATCGAGCTGCGTCACCTGCGCTACTTTATTGCCGTGGCGGAAGAGCTGCATTTTGGTCATGCGGCGGCCCGGCTGAATATTTCCCAGCCGCCGCTAAGCCAGCAGATCCAGCTGCTGGAGCAGCAGGTGGGTGCCCGACTGCTGGCCCGTACCAACCGTAGCGTCGCGCTGACCCCGGCGGGAAGGCAGTTTCTGATCGACAGCCGACAGATCCTCAGCCAGGTCGATGACGCTGCCGCCCGCGCCGCCCGCCTGCATCAGGGGCAGAGCGGTGAGCTGCGGGTCGGCTTTACCTCTTCCGCGCCCTTTATTAAAGCCGTCTCAGACACCCTCTCGACCTTCCGACGGCGCTACCCGGACGTGCATCTGCAAACACGAGAGATCAATACCCGTGAGCAGATCGCCCCCCTGCACGAGGGGACCCTGGATCTGGGCCTGATGCGTAATACCGCCCTGCCGGAAACCCTGGCATGGGAGGTGATCCTGCGCGAGCCGCTGCTGGCGATGGTCCCGCGCGATCACCCCCTGGCGGCACAGCCTGTAGTAACGCTGAGCGAGCTAGCGAAGGAGCCGTTTGTCTTTTTCGATCCCCATGTCGGGACGGGACTGTACGACGATATTCTTGGCCTGCTGCGCCGTTACGGCCTGGTGCCGCGTATCGCCCAGGAGGTTGGCGAGGCGATGACCATTATTGGACTGGTGGCCGCCGGACTGGGGGTGTCGATCCTGCCCGCGTCGTTTTGCCGGGTTCAGCTCAGCGAGATGCGCTGGCTGCCGATTGCCGAAGCCGATGCGGTCTCGCAGATGTGGCTGGTCTGGTCGAAGCACCACGAGCAGGGCGCGGCCGCACTGCATTTCAAGCAGCAGCTGCTGGACAGCGTTAAAAGTGAGCAGAATTTATCCCGCAGAGGATGAAAATGTGCGGTAAATCACAAGGCTAATCAAAAATTTGACGGCCTTAAGGAACTGCTTCACCATAGCCTAAAGTTTATTTCGAAGCGCGAAAATAAAGGGAGCACGAGGTGGTTGCTGATAGTACGCCCGGCCATATTGATCAGATTAAGCAGACCAATGCAGGAGCCGTTTACCGGCTTATCGATCAGCTAGGCCCGGTTTCACGTATCGATCTGTCGCGTCTGGCGCAGCTTGCCCCCGCCAGCATTACCAAGATTGTCCGTGAAATGCTAGAAGCGCACCTGGTGCAGGAGACGGAGATTCAGGAGCCGGGCAGCCGAGGGCGTCCTGCCGTGGGCCTGATGGTAGAGACTGAGGCCTGGCACTATCTCTCGTTGCGCATCAGCCGGGGAGAGATCCATCTCGCCCTGCGCGATCTCAGCAGCAAGCTGGTGGTCGAGGAGCAGCTTGAGCTACCTTTACACGCCGATACGCCCTTCGCTAGCCGCGTCATTCATCACATCGACCAGTTTTTTATTCGCCACCAGAACCAGCTCGAACGTTTGACCGCCATCGCTATCACGCTGCCGGGTATCATCGATACGGAGAACGGTATCGTGCACCGGATGCCGTTCTATGAAGACGTTAAAGACATGGCGCTGGGGGAAGCCCTTGAGCGCCATACCGGCGTGCCGGTCTATATTCAGCATGACATCAGCGCATGGACCATGGCGGAAGCGCTGTTTGGTGCATCCCGCGGCGCGCGGGACGTTATCCAGGTGGTGATCGACCACAACGTTGGCGCGGGGGTGATCACCGATGGACGTCTGCTGCACGCGGGCAGCAGCAGCCTGGTGGAGATTGGCCATACCCAGGTCGATCCCTATGGCAAGCGCTGCTACTGCGGCAACCACGGCTGTCTGGAAACCATCGCCAGCGTAGAGAGCGTGCTGGAGCTGGCGCAGCAGCGCATGAGCCAGTCGATGAGCTCGCAGCTGCACGGGCAGCCGCTTACCGTGGCCTCACTCTGCCAGGCGGCGCGAGAGGGGGATCGGCTGGCGACGGATATCATTACCGGGGTAGGCACCAACGTCGGACGCATTCTGGCGATCATGGTCAACCTGTTTAATCCGCAAAAAATTCTTATCGGTTCACCCCTGAGCCAGGCCGCCGATATTCTCTTTCCGGCCATCAGCAGCTGCATTCGCCAGCAGTCGCTACCCGCCTATAGCCGCCACATCACAGTAGAAAGCACGCAGTTCTCTAATCAGGGCACTATGGCGGGTGCCGCGCTGGTAAAAGACGCGATGTATAACGGTTCGTTGCTGATTCGACTGTTGCAGGGTTAACAAATTCTCACAGTTGTAGGAAAAATTGCGCTACCTCAAATTAGCCCCTGGCGACTTAACTTAGACTTTCTCCTCTGAATTATTTTCGTTGTGTATATTTTCGCGGCAAAACGGTGGAGTGAGTGATGCTTAAGCGTTTCTTTATTACGGGTACCGATACGGCTGTCGGGAAGACAGTGGTCTCCCGCGCACTTCTGCAGGCGCTGGCGGCCAGCGGCAGAAGCGTAGCCGGCTACAAGCCAGTGGCGAAAGGGAGTAAAGAGACGCCTGAGGGCCTGCGCAACAAAGATGCGCTGGTGCTGCAAAGCGTCTCGACCCTGGCGCTGCCCTACGAGGCGGTGAACCCTATCGCCCTGAGCGAGGAGGAGAGCAGCGTAGCCCATAGCTGCCCCATTAACTACGGCCTGCTCTCCAAAGGGCTGGCGCACCTGACCGAGCGTGTCGATCACGTGGTGGTTGAGGGGACCGGCGGCTGGCGCGGGCTGATGAACGATCTGCGCCCGCTCTCTGACTGGGTGGTGCAGGAGCAGCTCCCGGTAATTATGGTGGTAGGGATCCAGGAGGGCTGTATCAACCATGCCCTCCTGACCGCTCAGGCGATTGCCAGCGATGGCCTGCCGCTGATCGGCTGGGTCGCGAACCGCATTAACCCCGGCCTTGCCCACTATGCCGAGATCATTAACGTGCTGGGCAAAAAGATCCCTGCGCCGATGATCGGCGAGCTACCTTATTTGCCGCGCGCCGAGCAGCGCGAGCTGGCGCACTATATCGACGTCACCCTGCTGACCCGGACGCTGATCGCCGATCGCGTGCTGGCCTGATCCGATGACTGCGGCTCGCTACGGGAGCCGCACGCTGACGGTCACGGCTAAATCGCCACCAGATTGCGCACGCCGTGGCTCTCCATCTCTTCGCCTCTGCCGCGCTGAACGATTGCTCCCCTGGACATCACCAGATAGCTGTCCGCCAGCTCGGCGGCGAAGTCATAAAACTGCTCCACCAGCAGGATCGCCATGTCGCCGCGCGCGGCCAGGGTCTTGATCACCACGCCAATCTCTTTGATCACCGAAGGTTGGATCCCCTCCGTTGGTTCATCGAGGATCAGCAGCTGCGGCCGACAGGCCAGCGCCCGACCAATAGCTAACTGCTGCTGCTGACCACCGGAGAGATCGCCCCCGCGCCGGTGCTTCATCTCCCGCAGCACCGGGAACAGATCGTAGATCTCATCGGGAACCCGCTTCGCCTGCAAACCGGTAAAGCGCGCCAGGCCCATCAGCAGGTTCTCCTCAACCGTCAGCCGGGGAAAGATCTCCCGCCCCTGCGGCACGTAGGCCATGCCGCTGCGCACCCGCTGATGGGGTTTCTGCTGATTGATAGGCTTACCCTGCCAGCTAATAGTGCCGGACTTCGCCGGGATCAGCCCCATCAGGCACTTCAGCAGGGTGGTTTTTCCCACGCCGTTGCGCCCCAGCAGACAGGTCACCTCGCCGGGATACGTCGCAAACGAGAGGCCGCGCAGGATATGGCTGCCGCCGTAGTATTGATGCAGTTCATTCACTTCCAGCATGTTAGCGCCCCAGATAAACGTCAATAACCTGTTCATTCGCCTGCACCTCGCGCAGGGAACCCTCGGCCAGCACCTGACCCTGATGCAGCACCGTAACGTGGTCGGCAATGGTATCGACAAAGCCCATATCATGCTCCACCACCATCAGGGAGTGCTTGCCGGCCAGGGTGCGAAACAGCTCGGCGATATACTCGGTCTCGGCGTCCGTCAGCCCGGCGGCTGGCTCGTCGAGGAGCAGTAGATGCGGCTCCTGTACCAGCAGCATGCCGATCTCGAGAAACTGCTTCTGGCCGTGGGAGAGCAGCCCCGCCTGACGCTGGCTTTGATTGGACAGCCGCAGCAGCTCAAGGGTCTCGTCGATGCGATCCCGCTGCTCGCCGCTGAGCGTCGCCCGCAGGCTGGCCCACACCGATTTGTCGGTTTTGAGGGCGATCTCCAGATTCTCCGCCACCGTCAGCGCCTCAAATACCGTCGGCTTCTGAAACTTGCGTCCGATGCCCGCCCGGGCAATCTCCACCGGGGAGAGCTGGGTCAGATCGATATTCTGGTCGTAGATTACGCTGCCGCTGTCCGGGCGGGTCTTGCCGGTGATCACATCCATCAGCGTGGTTTTGCCTGCGCCGTTGGGGCCGATGATGCAGCGCAACTCGCCGACGCCAATCGCCAACGTCAGGTCGGTGAGGGCGCGGAAGCTGTCGAAGGAGACGTTGATGTTCTCCAGCATCAGCACCGGGTCGGTGGTCTCCCGGTAGCGATCCTGCGGCAGCGGCTGGGTAAAAAGGGTGTCAGTCATGCTTTCTCCGCTTCAGCAAACCAATCACGCCGCGCGGTAAAAACAGCGTGACGAGGATAAACATCAGGCCCAGGAAAAAGAGCCAGTACTCCGGGAAGGCCACGGTGAAGAAGCTCTTCGCCCCGTTGACGATGCCCGCCCCCAGCAGCGGCCCGATCAGCGTCCCGCGCCCGCCCAGCGCTACCCAGATGGCGGCTTCGATGGAGTTGGTGGGCGACATCTCGCTCGGGTTGATAATGCCCACCTGCGGCACGTAGAGCGCCCCGGCGAGGCCGCAGAGCACGGCGGAGAGCGTCCAGACAAAGAGCTTGAACCCCTGCGGATCGTAGCCGCAAAACATCAGCCGGTTCTCGGCGTCGCGCACCGCCGTTAGCACTCGACCAAACTTGCTGCGCGCCAGCGCCATGCCGATACCCAGCGCGGCGACCAGCAGCAGCACGGTGGCGATAAACAGGCCGATGCGCGTCCCGGTGGCGGTGACCGGAAAACCGAGCAGGGTGGTAAAACCGGTGAAGCCGTTGTTACCGCCGAAGCCGGTTTCATTGCGGAAGAAGAGCAGCATCCCGGCGTAGGTCAGCGCCTGAGTCATGATCGAGAAGTAGACGTCTTTAATACGCGAGCGGAAGGCGAAGTAGCCAAACAGCAGCGCCAGCAGGCCCGGCAGCAGGACGATCAGGCACAGCGCCCACGCAAAGTGCTGGGTACCGGTCCAGAACCACGGCATCTCGCTCCACGAGAGAAAGGTCATAAAGGCCGGAAGACCGTCCCCCGCCGCCTGGCGCATCAGGTACATGCCCATCGCATAGCCGCCGAGAGCAAAGAACAGCCCGTGCCCCAGCGACAGCAGGCCAGCGTAGCCCCAGACCAGATCCAGCGCCACGGCGACGATGGCGTAGCAGAGGATCTTGCCCACCAGCGTCAGGGTGTAGGCGGACATGGCCAGAGGGTGATCCTGCGGCAATAGGGCTAGAAACGGCAGGGCCAGCAGCAGGACGATAATGCCCAGCGTCAGGGTGCGCGTCAGACGGGGCGCACGCTGCGCCAGCGTCAGGGTTATAGGTTGGGTCATCAGTCGATCACTCGCCCCTTGAATGCGAACAGCCCCTGTGGCCGTTTCTGGATAAACAGCACGATCAGTACCAGAATGGCGATTTTGCCCAGCACCGCGCCAATCTGCGGCTCCAGCAGTTTGTTGATGATGCCGAGGCCAAAGGCCGCCACCACCGTGCCTGCCAGCTGGCCAACGCCACCCAGTACCACCACTAAAAATGAGTCGATGATATAGCCCTGGCCCAGTTCGGGACCGACGTTGCCCAGCTGTGACAACGCCACGCCCCCCAGCCCGGCGATGCCGGATCCCAAACCGAAGGCCAGCATATCTACCCGCCCGGTGGGCACGCCGCAGCAGTCGGCCATCCGCCGGTTCTGCGTGACCGCCCGCACGTTCATCCCCAGCCGGGTCTTGTTGAGCAGCAGCCAGGTGAGGGCCAGCACCAGCAGGACAAAGACGATCACCGCGATGCGGTTATAAGGCAGGATCAGGTTGGGCAGCACCGCCCAGCCGCCGGAGAGCCAGCCGGGGTTGGCCACCTCCAGGTTCTGCGCTCCAAAGAGCAGGCGCACCAGTTGGATCAGCATCAAACTGATGCCCCATGTAGCCAGCAGGGTCTCTAGCGGACGCCCATACAGGTGACGAATGATCAGCCGCTCCAGCGCCATGCCCATCGCGGCGGTAATGAAAAAAGCTACCGGCAGGGCGACGATGGGGTAGAGGGCCAGCCACTGCGGGGCGAGGCGGGCAAAGAGATCCTGTACCAGCCAGGTGGCATAGGCCCCCAGCATCAGCATCTCGCCGTGGGCCATGTTGATCACCCCCAGCAGGCCGTAGGTAATGGCCAGGCCGAGGGCGGCGAGCAGCAGGATAGATCCTAGCGACAGGCCGCTAAAGGCCTGCCCCAGCCAGTCACCCCAGCGCAGACGTTGCTGGATCTGCTTCAGGCTGTCGGCGGCGGCGGCGCGCACGCTGGCGTCCGGCTCGTTTTGCGGCTGGGTCAGCCGCTGAAGGCTGGCCTGGATCGGCGGAGCGCTGCTTTCACCCAGCTGTTTGACCGCCTGCAGACGCACCTGCGGATTAGCATCGGCGAGCTGGAGAGTGGCGACGGCCAGCAGCAGGGCCGACTTTACCTCGTCATCCTGCTCCTGGGCCAGCCGCTGTTGCAGCAGAGGCAGCTGCTCCGCCGTGGCGTCGTTTTGTAGATTATGTGCGGCGGCAAGGCGCTGGGTACGATCCTCGCTCACCAGCTGGTGGGCGGCAAAGGCATTAGCCACCAGGGTGCGGATGCGGTTGTTCATAAACAGCTTACGCGGTTTACCCTCTGGGGCCGCGTTGCCCTCCAGCGGCGTCAGGGTCTCTCCCGACTGGGTAAAGAGCTGGCCGCGTTTATCAACGACCACGTTCTCCTGGCGAAGCGCCTGAAGCAGGGGCAAACGCGACGCATCGGGCGCGGCGGACCAGGTTTGTAAAAGCTGCGCCTGCTGGGTCCGGCTGGCAGCGCCGTACTCGCTTGCCGGTCCGGCAGAGGCCGTGCCGATGAACAGCAGGCAGCAGGCAAAGAAGAGGCCGAAGCGCGTGGCTATTTTCATGGTCGCTCATTCCGCTGATGGGGTCATTGCCCGGCAGCCCATGCCGCCGGGCGCCTGGGTTACTGCCCGGAGGACTTCACCGGCGTATCCGGCTTCTTATCGTTACCGGCAATGAACGGGCTCCATGGCTGGGCGCGAACCGGCTGTTCGGTCTGCCACACGACGTTGAACTGGCCATTGTCTTCGATCTCGCCGATCATTACCGGCTTGTGCAGGTGATGGTTGGTCTTGTCCATGGTTAGGGTGAAGCCGTCCGGCGCTTTATAGGTCTGTCCGGCCATCGCCGCGCGCACCTTATCCACGTCGGTGGTGCCCGCTTTCTCTACCGCCTGGGCCCACATGTGCAGCCCGACGTAGGTGGCCTCCATCGGATCGTTGGTCACCACGGTGTCGGCGTTCGGCAGGTTATGCGCTTTGGCATAGGCCTTGTAGTCAGCCACAAATTTGGCGTTGGTGGGGTTATCGACGGACTCAAAGTAGTTCCATGCCGCCAGATGGCCCACCAGCGGCTTGGTGTCGATCCCGCGCAGCTCCTCTTCGCCCACCGAGAAGGCCACGACCGGCACGTCGGTAGCCTTGATGCTCTGGTTAGCCAGCTCCTTATAGAACGGCACGTTGGAGTCGCCGTTGATGGTGGAGACCACGGCGGTTTTGCCTCCGGCGGCGAACTTCTTGATATTGGCGACGATGGTTTGGTAATCGCTGTGGCCAAACGGGGTGTAGACCTCTTCGATATCTTTATCCTGTACGCCTTTGCTGTGCAGGAAGGCACGCAGGATCTTATTGGTGGTGCGCGGGTAGACGTAGTCGGTGCCCAGCAGGAAGAAGCGTTTGGCGCTGCCGCCGTCCTCGCTCATCAGATACTCTACCGCCGGGATCGCCTGCTGATTCGGAGCCGCGCCAGTGTAGAAGACGTTCGGTGACATCTCTTCGCCCTCGTACTGCACCGGGTAGAAGAGCAGGCCATTCAGCTCCTCAAACACCGGCAGCACCGATTTGCGCGACACCGAAGTCCAGCAGCCAAATACCGCAGCGACCTTATCCTGGGAGATGAGCTGGCGGGCTTTCTCAGCGAACAGCGGCCAGTTAGAGGCGGGATCGACCACCACCGGCTCCAGCTTTTTCCCCAGCACGCCGCCGTTGGCGTTGATCTCATCGATGGTCATCAGCGCGACGTTTTTCAGCGGCGTCTCGGAGATCGCCATAGTGCCGGAGAGCGAGTGCATGATGCCGACCTTGATGGTATCGGCGGCCCAGGCCTGCCATGAGATCCCCATGCCGACCATGGTGGCGGAGAGGGCAAAGGCTTTAATTAACGAACGTCTTTTCATCATCAACCCCTAAAAGTGTAAGAGAATTATTGCGTTATATCTGCGATGAAACCGGCGGTAGCCGCGATTGCTGAAGCCTGTGTAGTGTGATTTTTCTGACCACCGCTTTGCTCTGTAATATGTGGTCGGTCAGGATCCGCTGCGCCTCCTCTGTCTGCTGTGTCAAAATGGCGCGTAGCACGCGCCCGTGTTCTTGATAGGTCGCTGCCACCCGATCGTCCCGCGTAAAGTCGAGATGGCGAATAATGCGTATCTTCTCCGTCAGATCGACGTGAACCCGCGTCATCTCCCCGTTGCCCGTCGCCGCCACCAGCGCGGTATGGAACTGCTCGTCATGGGGCGAGACCGCCAGCCCGTCCTCCAGCGGCGGGGCATCGACCCAAAACGCAATCAGCGGGGCGAGATGCTCGGCGCAGGTGCCGGGGGGCATTCCGCATAGGCGGCGAACCGCCTCGCGCTCCAGCACGATCCGTAGATCGTACAGCGCCTCGAACCAGGCAAAATCGAACGGTTTCACCTGCCAGCCGCTGCGGGAGGCCACCTCGACGTAACCCTCGTGCTCCAGCCAGTAGAGCGCCTGGCGTACCGGGGTTCGGCTGGCGGCCATCCGTCCGGCAACCTCGCTCTCGCTAAAGCGATCCCCCGGCATCAGCTGAAAAGTGAAAATCTCATTTTTCAGCGCGCGGTAGATGCGCTCCGCCAGCCCCGGCTTGCCGCCCATGCTCACGGCTCAAGCCACAGTAGGGCATCGCCAGGCGTTACCGGACGGCCCGGCTGACAGCCGATGCGCTTGATGCGGCCCGCCTGCGGGGCGTGGATCGCCAGCTCCATCTTCATTGCCTCGACAATCACCAGCGGCTGGCCTTCGATAACCTCATCGCCTGGCTGGACCAGCACCTTCCAGATGTTGCCGTTCATATCGGCGTTTACCGCTAGCGCACCGTCGTCTACCGCGTCGACCGCGGGCAGGACAATCTCCTCGGGCTGGGCCTGCTCATCGAGCTGCCAGCGGGCAACCTCTTCGCTAAAGGCGGCAGCCTGACGCTCGCGGAACCGGGCAATCTCGGGGGCGTTATGCGTAAGGAAATGCAGATGCTCGGCGTAGTCGAAAACCGTCTCCTCGATGCGGATAGTGGCCCGGCCTTCGCGGAAATCATCCCGCAGGCGATCCAGCTCCTCCTCGCTGACCGGGTAGAAGCGAACCTGGTCAAAGAAGCGCAGCAGCCACGGCTCATCCTGCTGGAACTGGCTGTTTTTCAGGAATTTGTTCCAGATAGGCAGGGTGCGGCCCACCAGCTGGTAGCCGCCGGGGGAGTCCATGCCGTAGATGCACATATACATTCCGCCGATGCCTACCGTGCCCTCGGCGGTAAAGGTGCGCGCCGGGTTGTATTTCGAACTCAGCAGGCGGTGGCGCGGATCTACCGGGACGGCGCAGGGTGCGCCGAGGTAGACATCCCCGAGGCCGAGGATCAGATAGCTGGCGTCAAAAATCGTGTCGCGCACCGCGTTACGATCCGCCAGGCCATTAATGCGCTGAATAAAATCGACGTTGTTCGGCAACCAGGGGGCGGTGGCCCGCACCGTGTCCTGATAGCGACTGACCGCCCCAAGGGTGGCGCTGTCCTCAAAGGCCATCGGCATCCAGACGATGCGCGACGGCACCTTCATGTCGCTGACGTCTCCCAGACGGCCTTCAATATCCAGCAACATCTTCACCAGCGATGGCTGGCTGATAACCAGGCTGTCGTAGCGGATTTGCAGAGAGCGCACGCCGGGCGACAGCTCTTTAATGCCCGGATGGGCCAGGGCCTGAAGCTGCTCCATCAGCAGGCTGACGCGCAGGCGCAGGGCCAGATCGAGAACGTTTTCGCCATACTCGATCAGGACGTAGTTATCCCCCGCCTGGCGATAGCAGATAGCGGGCGTCGTGCCGCTGGCCGGAAGAGAGACCAGCGCGGCGGCGGAGATCCCATCCCGATCCGCCAGCGACGGGGTAGCAAACTCAGGCAGCGTTTCGGCAGGCTCCAGCGTCTCGACGATGCGATGCTGGGCCTTCTCCAGCGCCACCGCCTCCTCAACGCTAATCGGGTAGAAGCGCAGGCGATCCCCTGGCTTTACCTGGCCCACTTTCCACAGCTCTGCTTTGGCGATGGTCACAGGGCAGACAAAACCGCCGAGGCTGGGGCCGTCACGGGTAAGGATCACCGGGAAGTCGCCGGTAAAGTTGATCGCGCCGATGGCGTACTCGCAGTCGTGAACGTTGGACGGATGCAGGCCCGCCTCGCCGCCGTCGGGCCGCGTCCAGGAGGGTTTCGGCCCGGTCAGGCGCACGCCGAGACGGTTAGAGTTGTAGTGCACCTGCCACTCGCTGGCGAAGAACTCGTCGATGGCGTCCTGAGTAAAGAAATCTGGCGCGCCGTGGGGCCCATAGAGGACGCCGATGTGCCAGCTCTCCCCATACTCTGGGATCAGCCCGGCGGCCAGCGGCTGCGGATCCCGCTCTGGCGCAGGCGTGGTGCAGGCGGCCAGCGTGGGCCGGGAGATAGGCAGCAGATCGGCCACCTTCAGCGTGCGTCCAGCGTGGCCGCCAAACTGGCCGAGGGCGAAGGTCGCCCGGCTGCCGAGATAGCAGGGCACATCGATACCGTTGCGCACGGCAAGATAGGTGCGGCACCCGGACTGGGCGCGGCCCAGCACCAGCGTCTGCCCGGCCTTCACTGCCACCGGCTGCCAGTACGGGATCGGCTGGCCGTCAAGCTCGGCATGGCAGTCGGCCCCGGTTAGAGCAATGGTAGTGTCGCTGTGAAACAGCAGCGTCGGGCCTTGCAGGGTAAACTCCAGTCCGGCGGCGGAGGCGTGGTTACCGACAATGCGGTTAGCCAGGCGGAAAGCAAAATCGTCCATCGGGCCCGAGGGCGGGACGCCCACGTCCCAGTAGCCCGGACGACCGGGGTAATCTTGAACGCTGCTCCAGGTGCCGGGCTGTAAAACCTCAATGGCCGCCGTGGTGGGGCTAAACGTATCGAGCATCCGCGTCCAGACGCTGCCCTCAACAAAGGCCTCGCTGGCAACGATCTGCCGCAGGTAGTCAAGGTTAGTGGCGATGCCGTGCAGCTGGGTAGCGTCCAGCGCCTCGCGCAGCTTAACCAGCGCCGCCTCGCGCGTCTCCGCATGGACGATCAGCTTGGCGATCATCGGATCGTAGAAGGCGGAGACCTCGCTGCCGGTGGTCACGCCGCTGTCAACGCGCACGTTCTCCGGGAAGCTTACGTGGGTCAGCACGCCAGGGCTCGGCTGGAAATTCTTCAGGGGATTTTCGGCATACAGCCGCACCTCAATCGCTGCACCCTGCGGTGGGCGCTGGAGCCGCGCCCAGTCGATGGTATCTCCGGCGGCAACGCGCAGCATGCACTCCACCAGATCGAGAACGGTAACGGACTCGGTGACCGGGTGCTCTACCTGGAGTCGGGTATTGACCTCAAGGAAGTAGAACGCATCCTGCTCGGCGTCATAGATATACTCCACCGTACCCGCGCTGCGGTAGTTAACCAGCTTGCCCAGCTCAACGGCGGAGGCGAGTAGCGCGGTTCGGGTCGCCTGCGGTAGCCCCGGCGCAGGCGTCTCTTCCACCACCTTCTGATTGCGGCGTTGCAGAGAGCAGTCGCGCTCGCCGAGCGCTACCACGTTGCCCTGACCGTCGCCGAAGATCTGCACCTCGACGTGGCGGGCGCGATCGATGCAGCGCTCAATAAACACTCCCGCGTCGCTGAAGAACTGCTCGCCCAGACGGCGGACGCTCTCCCACGCCAGCTGCAATGCCTCGCTATCGGCGCAGCGGGTTAAGCCGATCCCGCCCCCGCCCGCGGTGCTTTTTAACATCACCGGGTAGCCAATCTCCTCTGCGGCCAGCAGCGCCTCATCGAGACTGTTCAGCAGGCCCGTACCCGGCGTCATCGGGACACCGGCCTGCGCGGCCAGCTCCCGCGCCCGGTGCTTGAGGCCAAACTCACCGATCTGCTGCGCCGTGGGGCCAATAAAGACAATGCCCGCCTGCTCGCAGGCGTCAGCAAAGGCCAGGCTCTCAGAGAGAAAGCCGTAGCCGGGCCAGATAGCCTGCGCGCCGCTTTGTTTAGCGGCATCAATAATGCTGTCGATGCGTAGATAGCTGTCGCTGGCCTTCTCCCCTCCCAGCGGCAGGGCAATATCTGCCGCCTTGACGTGCTCGGCGTTTTTATCCGCGTCGGAATAAACGGCGATGCTCACGATCCCCAGACGGCGCAGGGTGCGGATGGCGCGGCAGGCGATTTCGCCCCGGTTGGCAATCAGTACGCGATCAAACATGCTGCATCTCCTTGCTGGCGAGCCAGTTGCGCCAGCCTTTGTAAGACGTAATGTCCTGCGCGTCGCCGAGCGCCGCACCCTCACAGATAAAGCCTTTCACCCAGCGGCCATCCGCCAGCTCCAGAGAGCCGATCCCCAGCGGGGACGGGATCTCGGCGACAAACTCCCCGAAGCGCGCCAGTGGGATATCCCACAGCTCAACCTGAATAGATTCGCCGCTGCTGGCGCGGGCCAGACCCGGTTTCGCCGGCTGGGTATTGGCCAGGGCGTAGAGGCGGTAGCAGGATGCGGTTTCGCTGGCCTCTACAAACACCGCCTTACGGTTAATCAGCTGGTGGTTAAGCGGCATACCGCGCAGATGCGCCCCGACAACCGCGATACGCACGTGATTCGGCGAGAGAGGCAGCGCGGCCTGGTCTGCGGGGAGCGGGGCATCGGTTGCCCCCAGGGTCAGGCCGCTTTGTGCCTGCCAGCGAATGCCGAAGCTGGCGAGGGCGCGATCGTGCCAGGCGGGAGCGAGCAGGGTGATCCCGGCGGGCAGACCGTCGGCGCGGAACGGCGCGGGCAGGGCCAGGGCGCTGAGATCGGCCAGGTTAGTAAAGTTGGTGTAGGTGCCAAACTCCGAGTTGTAGCGGATCGGCTCCTGCTGCATCTCCTCTTTGGTGCGGATGGTGGGCGAGGTAGGCACGACCAGGGCGTCGACCTCGGCAAGGGCCTGCTGAATTTGACGGGCCAGCTCGGCGCGCAGGTACTCGGCTTTATAGGCTTCTACCGCGCTATAGCGGCTGCCTCCGGCGACAATCTGATATACCGTCGGATCCATCTCCTCCGGGCGGTTGATGATATCGCCGACCGCAGCGGTACGCTCGGCAACCCACGGCCCCTGATAGAGCTGTGCGGCCAGCTCGGCGAACGGGATGAAATCGATGGTTTTCAGCGTTACGCCGCAGGCGCGCAGCTGCTCCAGGGCGCGTTCCCACGCCTCTTCGGCCTGGGCGTCACCAAAGAATTGCAGCGTGTCGGGAACGGCAAACACCGGACGCTCGGGCAGCGCGGCGGGAGCGGTGCCCGGTGCGCGGCGGGAGTAGGCGTCATGAGCGTCATAGCCTGCTGCCGCCTCGGCAACAGTCCAGGCATCAATGACGGTGAGGGCAAACACCGATACGGTATCGTTAAGGCGGCAGGCCGGAACCACGCCGCTGGCGGAGAACCAGCCTTTGGTGGGTTTCAGCCCAACGATGTTATTAAATCCGGCGGGCACCCGGCCGGAACCTGCGGTGTCAGTCCCGAGTGAAAACGGAACCAGACCGCGCGCGACGACCGACGCCGAGCCGGAGCTGGAGCCGCCGCTCACATAGTCCGGGTTGAAGCTGTTACTCACCGCCCCCCACGGGGAACGGGTACCTACCAGTCCGGTAGCAAACTGATCGAGATTGGTCTTGCCAATGACAATGGCCCCGGCGGCTTTAAGCTGTGCAACCGTAGTCGCGTCCTGCTCGGCGATATAGCGAAACGCCGGGCAGGCTGCCGTGGTCGGAAATCCAGCGGCGTCGATGTTGTCTTTTACCGCGAAAGGGATGCCATACAGTGGCAGCGCCGCCGGGTTTTGCTGATAGCGGGGTGTTAATGCTGCCAGCTGGGCGGCGATCTGCTCGGGCGTGGCGAGAGTGATCCAGGCATTGTCATCAACAGAGAGGGTTGCCAGGTGCGCCGTCAGCAGCGATAAAACGTCGCCGCGCTGCTGCTGGATCTGCTGCTGCCATCCGCTTAGGGTCTGGCCGGTCATTGTTGTCATAGTGAGCAATTCCATCTGGTATACAAGATGGAATTCAAATAGCAAGCGGCGTGCCAGTTTTTAATCTATTGTTAATTAATAATATTTTAATAATGTACCGGGGCGGGCAGGTTAGGCTTGCACCCGACCTGCGCAGCGTTGAACAAAAAAGGTGCGCCTGGTCACGGTATGGAGACACGGGTAATACAAAGGGATGATGTTACATAAATCACTGAATTTGCTAAGATGCTTTAATAAGGTGCAACGGGTGGGAAATTTATGAAAAAGTTAATGATGCTGGCGGCAGTCACGGCAGCGCTGGCCGGATGCGATGACGGCAAAGCGCCGGTGTCGTTTACGCCGGAGATGGCCAGCTTCTCCAATGAGTTTGACTTTGACCCACTGCGCGGCCCGGTGAAAGACTTTAGCCAGACGCTGCTCAATGAGAAGGGTGAAGTATCGAAACGCGTCACCGGCACGCTCTCGCAGGAGGGCTGTTTTGATACGCTGGAGCTTCACGATATGGATAACAATACCGGTCTGGCGCTGGTGCTGAATGCCAACTTCTATGTCGATGCTGTGACGCATGAAAAGCGCCTACGCTTGCAGGGTAAATGCCAGCTGGCGGAGTTCCTGTCGGCGGGCGTAACCTGGGATACGGATGAGAAGGGCTTTGTAGTGTTGGCGCGCGGCAAGGAGCTGCAGATTAACTACCAGTACGATGCGGAAGGGTATCCGCTGGGCAAATCGACCACCAGCAAAGAGATGCATCTGTCCGTGGAGTCAACGCCCTCAACGGACAAACGTAAGAAGCTCGACTACACCGGCGTCAGTACGCTGAACGATAAGCCTATCGGCAGCGTGAAGCAGGCCTGCGAATACGATCGTCATGACAACCCGGTGAGCTGTTCCCTGACGATCGTAGATGAAAGCGTCACGCCTGCTGTTGAGCATAAGTACGCCATCAAAAACACCATTGCCTACTACTGAGATTAACGTCCGATTGGCCGCCCGGTGCGGCGGTCAAGGCAGCGCAGGGTATTCTCTTCCCAGTAGGCGTTGAGGTTAGCGCTCTGCTGGCAGTTATCACGTGCGTCAAACGCTACGTCGGCCTTATCAAACTCTTTCTCCACGCGGGTATTTACCTTGTGGCGCAGGTTACGCGTATCGTTCCACTGCTCTTTTTCCATCGTGGCCTGCTGGCGGCTCTGGGCGCTGTCGCCGGACTCAATGATAAGCTTACTCGTATTGGCGTTGGCTGTGGCACTCATCATGCCCGCACCCAGCGTCAGCATGGCCGCCACGCAAAGGCGTTTACTAAAGGTCATGTTCATTGTTATTCCTTGGTTCGATAGAGAAGACGTGGTGCTCGCCTCCCGTTATTCTACACCATTCTTCTCAAACGATATAAGGCCGTTATCCGGAATGTTCACTACCGCCATGCTCCATACCACGTTGCTCTTTTTCATCACCGCGCTATGCGAAATCCTCGGCTGCTTTCTGCCGTGGCTGTGGCTGAAGCGGGGAGCGAGCCCGCTACTGCTGATCCCGGCCGGACTGGCGCTGGCGGCCTTCGTCTGGTTACTCACTTTACATCCAGCAGCCAGCGGCCGGGTTTACGCCGCCTACGGTGGGGTCTACGTCTGCACCGCGCTGATCTGGCTGCGGGTGGTGGATGGGGTCAAACTCAGCGTTTATGACTGGCTCGGCGCACTGGTGGCGCTCTGCGGCATGCTGATTATCGTGGCAGGATGGGGGCGCGCTTAGCGCCTTTTTTTGTGATCTAAGGACGGTTTTACGATCATCATACTTGTATGGTAGTAGTTCAGTTGCGTAGATTCTCTTCATCACAACCGAGATGTAAAGGATCAGAAGATGAAGATTGTAGGGGCTGAAGTATTTGTTACCTGTCCGGGGCGCAATTTTGTCACCCTCAAAATTACTACCGACGAGGGGATTGTCGGTCTGGGCGATGCCACGCTGAACGGGCGCGAGCTCTCCGTGGCGTCCTATCTTAAGGATCACCTCTGCCCGCAGCTGATTGGCCGCGACGCGCACCGCATCGAAGATATCTGGCAGTTCTTCTACAAGGGCGCTTACTGGCGTCGTGGTCCGGTCACCATGTCCGCTATCTCGGCTATCGATATGGCGCTGTGGGATATCAAAGCCAAGGCGGCCAACATGCCGCTCTATCAGCTGCTGGGCGGTGCCTCTCGTGAAGGGGTGATGGTCTACTGCCACACTACGGGTCACAGCATTGATGACGTGCTGGAAGATTACGCTCGCCATAAAGAGATGGGTTTCAAAGCCATTCGCGTGCAGTGTGGCGTGCCGGGAATGAAAACCACCTACGGCATGTCTAAAGGTAAAGGCCTGGCCTATGAGCCTGCGACTAAAGGCCAGTGGCCGGAAGAGCAGCTCTGGTCAACGGAGAAGTATCTAGACTTCACGCCGAAGCTGTTTGACGCGGTGCGCAGCAAGTTTGGCTTTAACGAGCATCTGCTGCACGACATGCACCACCGCCTGACTCCCATTGAGGCGGCGCGCTTCGGCAAAAGCATTGAAGCGTTCCGTATGTTCTGGATGGAGGATCCGACCCCGGCCGAGAACCAGGCCTGCTTCCGCCTGATCCGCCAGCACACCGTGACCCCTATCGCGGTGGGTGAAGTCTTTAACAGCATCTGGGACTGTAAGCAGCTGATTGAAGAGCAGCTGATTGACTATATCCGCACCACCATCACCCACGCGGGCGGCATTACCGGCATGCGCCGTATTGCCGACTTCGCCTCGCTCTACCAGGTGCGTACCGGCTCCCACGGCCCGTCGGATCTCTCGCCGATCTGCCATGCGGCAGCGCTGCATTTTGACCTGTGGGTGCCGAACTTCGGCGTGCAGGAGTACATGGGCTACTCCGAGCAGATGCTGGAGGTCTTCCCACACAGCTGGAGCTTCGACAACGGCTACATGCACCCCGGCGAGAAGCCCGGCCTCGGCATTGAGTTCGATGAGAAGCTGGCAGCGAAATACCCCTACGACCCTGCCTATCTGCCGGTCGCCCGTCTCGAAGACGGCACCCTGTGGAACTGGTAAAAAAAAACCATATCCCTATAGCGTTTATTTGGAGATAAAACATGGGCTTCATTAACGATCGTTTTATGATCGGTAATGAAGTCGGTGCTCGGCTATATTTGGACATAGCAAAAGATCTGCCGATCATTGACTATCATTGCCATCTGGATGCAAAAGATATTTACGAAAATAAAAGCATTGAAAATATTACCCAACTCTGGCTTTCAGGTGACCACTGTAAATGGCGGGCGATGCGTGCCAACGGCATCGATGAATATTATATTACTGGTGATGCAACTGATGAAGAGAAATTCAAAGCGTGGGCCGAAACGGTAGAGGCCGCATTTGGCAATCCGCTTTATCACTGGACGCATTTGGAGCTTAATAAATATTTTTCCTGCGACGAAACCCTCGATAGCCACAGCTGGCAGCGTATTATGGCGCACTGTAATCGTCTCATTAAAGAGGGCGGTTTTACGCCTCGCCAGCTTATGGCACGTTCTGGCGTTGAAGTGATTTGCACCACCGATGCGCCGCTGGATTCATTGGAATATCATCGTCTCCTGCAACAGGATGATACCTTTTCGATTAAAGTGTTACCGACCTTTCGTCCCGATGACGTATTTAATGAGGATCCTCAGCAATTCAAAGCGTTCGTTGCCAGGCTTACTCAGCAAACGGATATTAATATCGCGACGTTCAAGGATTTTTCTGACGCTATCGAAAAACGCGTGGAATGGTTCCACGAGGCGGGCTGCCGTATTTCCGATCATGGACCGGTCAACATTGACTACCGTACCGCCGAACCTGCATGGATCAATCAGCTATTTATGCGCAAAGCGGCGGGAGAGCCATTAAGCATTATTGAAAATGTTGAATTAAACAGCGCGCTCTTTGTGATGCTGGCCGGGCACTACAAGGCCAGGGAGTGGGCAATGCAGATCCATTTTGGGGCGATCCGCAATAATAATAGCCAAATGCATCAGCGTATCGGCATAAACAGCGGGTTTGACTCCATCAACGATCAGTCGGGTTTGGCCGCTTCACTCAATCAGCTACTGGATGCGATGAACCGGGCGGGTTCACTGCCTCGAACCATTCTGTATAACCTGAACGCCAGCTATAACGATGTGGTTGCCACCACTATCGCCAATTTCCAGCATGGCGAGAAAGGTGTGAAGTCACCTATTCAATTTGGCTCGGGCTGGTGGTTTAACGATACCCGCTATGGTATGGAGAATCAATTAATAACCCTGGCAGAACAGGGATTGCTAATGAATTTCATTGGCATGCTAACCGACTCACGCAGTTTCGTCTCCTACACTCGCCATGACTATTTCCGCCGCATCCTCTGCAACCTTATTGGTGGATGGGTTGAAAAAGGTGAGGTTCCTGACAATCGAGAAATATTGACGCGGATGATCAGAAATATTTGCCACGACAACGCCTGTCGCTATTTCAGATTCTAAAACGCTTTCCGATGAGGATAGAACATGACTCGTACTACAAGAAAAATAACAATTCCGGTCAGTATAGGCTATGGCCTGACAGATATTATGGGCGGGGGGGCATTCACGGTAATCGGTGCTTGGCTACTCTTTTTTATACGACATTTGTCGGGTTATCGCCGATAGAGGCTGCAACCATTGTAGCGGTGGCGCGAATAGTCGATGCGATTGTTAGTCTGTTTATGGGCAGCTTTACCGATCACTTTTATAAAAATGCGCTGGGTAAAAAGTTTGGCCGGAGACGGTTTTTTCTGTTAATTGGCGCGCCCCTCATGCTGGTCTATACCCTGCTCTGGGTTACCGGCATGAGTTTCTGGTTCTATCTGGCGGTTTACCTTGCGTTTGAGGTTATTGCTGCGATGGTCCTGATCCCTTGGGAAACGCTACCGTCAGAGATGACTAAAGAGTTCAACTCACGTACCAAGCTTTCAACCTGCCGTATGTTTCTCTCTGCGCTGGGCACGTTTTTAGCAACGTTTATTCCAGGCCTGCTGATCGGCCATTTCGGTGAACACGATCCCAATGCCTATTTTATTAACGGCGTCGTTTTTGCGGTACTGTTTATGATCTGCGTATTCATCTCCTGGAAAGTAACCTGGGAGCGGGAGCTGACGCCGGAGATGCTGCAAGAGCTTGATCGTACCAGTCCGCCGACAACCTTTACCGAAAAACTGGTTAGCGTAGGACGCCTGTTCAAAGAGTATGGCTCGACGTTGAAAGTACGGGCCTTTAGAAAACATTTGGCCATCTATCTCTTTTCATTCACGGCGAAGGATGTCTACAACACGGTTTTCGTTTTCTTCTGCGTCTACTGCCTGAATGTCTCCTCATCTCTGGCAGGTACGCTGCTGTCGATGAGCATCGTCGGGCTGCCCGTCACGTTAATTGCCGGGGTAGCGATAATAAAATATGGCCCATCCCGACTCTATATTTTTGCCTACTCGCTAATGATGCTGTGCCTGGCGGGGCTGTTCCTCGTCTATCAATTCCCAATGGGCAATAAGGTGACGGTTCTTGTGATCCTGGCGGCGCTGTATCAGGTGGGACGCTGTGTACTGGAGTTCACGCCCTGGAACGTTTTCCCATTCATTCCGGATATTGATGAGATGATCACCCGCCAGCGTCGCGAAGGGCTCTTTGCTGCGGTGATGACCTTCTCCCGAAAAACTACGGTAGCTATCGCTACGTTTATCGTAGGTCTGATGTTGCAAAGCGGCGGCTTTGTGAAGGGAAGCCAGGTTCAGCCGGAACAGGCTATCACCACCATTGCGACTTTGCTGTTTGCCGGTACGGCAGGATTGCTGATACTGGCCCTATGGCAGGCGGTGACCTTCCATTTAAATAAGCGCACCCACAAAATTTTTGTCGATGAGGTGGATCGCCTGAAAGCGCACGGTGCTAAAGCGGATGTGACCCCGGAGACGCGTAAAATTGTTGAGGATCTGACTGGCTATTCCTATGAAGCGCTGTGGAGCGATCCCGACGTTAAGCCGTTAAAAACGGTACGCTCGGTAACAACGTTAAGTTAATGCATCGGTGACGGCCTACCATAATAGCCCCGCACTATGGCAGGCTGTCACATAACTAAGTAATGATGTCATACCAATTGCTAAAAGCTTAATTCAGGTCAAAGCATACAACCATACAAGCGTTACTCTCGATGCGTCCTGATCTCATCAAACCATAGGTCATATAATGCAAAACACGCTCTTAACGGCAAAGGCTACGCTGCCTGACTACGATCGTACAAAACTGGTTCCCCGTATCGTCCATTTAGGTTTTGGTGCATTTCACCGCGCCCATCAGGGCGTCTATACGGACATCCTGGCGGCAGAGCACAACAGTGACTGGGGATACTGCGAGGTCAATCTGATCGGTGGCGAGCAGCAGATTGCCGATCTTAAGCAGCAGGATAACCTCTATACCGTGGCGGAGATGTCCGCCGATGCATGGACGGCGCGCGTCGTCGGGGTGGTGAAACGTGCTCTACACGCTCAGGTCGACGGCCTGGAAACCGTGTTGGCCGCGCTCTGTGAGCCGCAGGTGGCGATTGTCTCTCTGACCATCACGGAGAAAGGTTATTGCCATGCGCCTGCCACCGGCGAGTTAATGCTGGATCATCCATTGATCGTCGCCGATCTGCAAAACCCGCAGCAGCCGAAGTCTGCGCCGGGCGTTATCGTTGAGGCGCTGGCCCGCCGCAAAGCCGCTGGCCTGCCAGCCTTTACCGTAATGTCCTGCGATAACATGCCGGAGAACGGTCACGTGGTGCGCAACGTGGTCTGCGCCTACGCTCGGGCTGTGGACGCTGAGCTTGGCGAGTGGATTGCGCAAAACGTTACCTTCCCGTCAACCATGGTGGACCGTATCGTTCCGGCCGTAACGGCGGATACGCTCGACAAAATCGAACAGCTGACCGGCGTACGCGATCCGGCAGGTGTGGCCTGTGAGCCGTTCCGTCAGTGGGTAGTAGAAGATAACTTCGTTGCCGGACGCCCAGAGTGGGAGAAAGCAGGCGCGGAGCTGGTGTCTGACGTAGTGCCGTTCGAAGAGATGAAGCTGAGAATGCTCAACGGCAGCCACTCGTTCCTGGCATACCTTGGTTATCTCGCCGGTTACCAGCACATCAACGAGTGCATGGAAGACGAAAACTATCGCCGCGCTGCGCATGCGCTGATGTTAAACGAGCAGGCACCGACGTTGAAGGTGAAGGGCGTCGATCTGGCTCACTACGCGGAGCTGCTGATTGCTCGCTACAGCAACCCGGCGCTGCGCCACCGTACCTGGCAGATCGCGATGGACGGAAGCCAGAAGCTGCCCCAGCGTATGCTGGATTCCGTTCGCTGGCATCTGGTGCACAACAGCGACTTCTCCCTGCTGGCGCTGGGCGTGGCGGGTTGGATGCGCTACGTTGGCGGCGTAGATGAGCAAGGGCAGGCGATTGAGGTCAGCGATCCGCTGCTGTCTACTATTCAGCAGGCGGTGAACGGCAGCGAAGAGGGCGAATCCCGCGTGATGGCGCTGCTGGGCATTGAAGCGATCTTTGGTAAAGAGTTGCCGCAGGAGCGTGCTTTCGTGGAGCGGGTTCAGCAGGCCTATCAGCAGCTGCTGACTCAAGGGGCGAAAGCCACCGTTGCGCAGTACGCGCAACGTTAATCAAACACCGTTTTCAAAACGCAATGCCGATCGATTAACAGCGATCGGCATTTTTTGTTTTTCTGGCCTCTAAGGATTTCCTAATGCGATATTTATCAAATTATTAGCAGCCGTTGCCACTGGGCCATTTTTGTCATCTGCCGTTTCGCGGTATACGGCGCCTGAGTGACCTGGCGATCTTCTCTCTTCGTTATCCTACCCAGCTATTAAGTCCACGCTTTGCCTTCTGCATGCTTCTGCAAGGAATAACCTGCTTACATCCTGCTAGTGCAGCCCGTCAGGTAGTCAGGGTATAGATCCGCTCTATTTTGCTTAAAGGGATCAGGCATTTTGCACAATCGAATAACCGTTCAGCTTCCCGTTGAGGGGCTGCTTTTCTGGAAACTCTCTGGCCGTGAGGCGATGTCCGAGTCGTTTGAACTGACGCTAACCGTGCTCGGCACCGATGCCCGTCTGGATCGCAGCATGCTGCTGGGCCAGCCGGTGACCATCACCATCCCGACGCAGAACCCGCTGTCACCGCGTTACATCAACGGCAAAATCACTAAGGCGGCCGTGAGTGCGGTGGAGCTGACCGGTAAACGCTATGCGTCGTATAAGCTGACCATCGAGCCGGATCTGTGGCGGATGAAGCGTGACCGTAACCTGCGCATCTTTCAGGGCCAGACGGTGCCGCAGATCGTCAACACGTTGCTGGACGAGTTTCAGGTCAGCGTGGAGAGCAGGCTTACCGGCAGCTATCGGGTGTGGGACTACTGCGTACAGTATCAGGAGAGCAGCTTCGCGTTTATTAGCCGTCTGATGGAGCTGGAGGGCATTGCTTACCATTTCCGCCATGAAGCGGACAGGCACACGCTGGTACTGACGGATGCAGCCGTGCAGCATCAGCCCTTCAGCGGCTATGAAATCATCCCCTATCACGTAACGCCGTCGGGCGGCAGCACGGACGAGGAGGGTATCGGCCAGTGGGCACTGGAGGACAGCGTGACGCCGGGGCTCTACAGCCTGGACGACTACGACTTCCGCAAGCCGAATGCATGGCTATTGCAGGCGCAGCAGAACGCCGCCTCACCGCAGCCGGGAAGCATTGATGTCTATGATTGGCCGGGGCGCTTTGTTGAGCACGGCCACGGCGAGTTTTATGCCCGCATCCGCCAGGAGCGCTGGCAGGTGGAGCATCGGCAGATACACGCCACTGCTACGGCAATGGGCATCGCGCCGGGGTACATCTTCACCCTGAGCGATGCGCCGTTCTTCAGCGATAACGGCGAATACCTGACCACTTCAGCAACCTATAAGTTTGTGGAGAACCGCTACGCCAGCGGGTCCGAAGATGACACCGTTCACTCTACCGTGTTTACGGTCATCCCGGCGTCGGTGGTGTTCCGTCCGGCGCAGACCGCCCCGTGGCCGCGAACGTACGGCCCGCAGACGGCAAGGGTAGTAGGGCCAGAGGGCGAGAGCATCTGGACGGACAGATACGGCCGGGTGAAGGTGAAGTTCCACTGGGACCGGCTGGCGAAAGGAGATGATACCAGTTCGTGCTGGGTGCGCGTTTCCAGCGCGTGGGCAGGCCAGGGCTACGGCGGGGTGCAGATCCCGCGCGTAGGCGACGAGGTGGTGGTGGATTTTATCAACGGCGATCCGGACCGACCAATCATCACCGGCAGGGTATACAACGAGGCGAGCATGCCACCGTGGACACTGCCAGCCGCTGCCACGCAGATGGGATTCATGAGCCGCACCAAGGATGGCTCGCCGGATAATGCCAACGTTCTGCGCTTTGAGGACAGGGCGGGAGAGGAGCAGGTGTGGATCCAGGCCGAGCGGAATATGGACACCCACGTGAAGAATGATGAGACACACAGCGTGAACGGTGGACGCAGCCACTATGTGCGCAAAAATGAACTGCACCGCGTTGAGGCTAATCAGACTCAGGCAGTGAAAGGGGAAAGCGAGATCTTGACCGGGAAGGGGAAATTGGACGCGGCGGTGGAGCAGTATGTCATTGCCTCGGGTACGAAGCTACGTCTGGTCTCCGGGGAGAGTGCAATCGAGCTGAACGCCAACGGCAAGATTAACCTCATCGGTAAAGAGTTTAATGTCTTTGTTGAGGGCGAAGGGTACATAACCACCGGCGGCAAGATTCACCTTAACGTATCCGGAACCCAGCCAGGAACTACCGCGCCGGGTGCAGAGCATAAAAGTGATATTGAGGCGGCGGTGCGGGCGCATTTCACGCCGCCTTTGACAACCTAAGATATAAACACCTTATAAATAGGACGTGTTGCAGTGAACATTAAGCTATTTATTGTTTTGGTCTTGGCTAGTGCATGTAGCATGCCTGTCATCGCGCAAGACGTTTTTACTGGCCAATGGCACGGAGAAAACAAAGAACTATCAATGTTAGATTTATCATTGAGTCAGAAAGATAAAAGATTAACTGGAACCTATTGTTATATCGCCCAGGCCGGTAATCGTATTGATTGTCCGCCAGATAATGAAATAAACATTCATGGCATAGTAAGAAATGGTAAGGCAGAGATTGTATTTAACTCGTCATTTGGAGGTAAAAACGGTCATGCGGAGCTTGAACTCAATGGTGAACAGATGAAGTGGCAGCTTATAAAAGCGCCAGTCCATGGCGATTACTATGCCCCACTGAATTACGTTCTCACCCGGCAACCGTCTGCTACCTCTTCGATAACACGAGAATTTTCAACAAACAAATTCACTGTTACGATTACCAGTCACTGCGGCGATTTTAACTCTCCGTGTAATGACATGTCTTACTTGGGCGTGCGTAGAAGTGATAACAGCGTGATTGCACTCAAAGGTAAGACGCTGCAAAACTCAGCAGGTGAGGTAGTAGGTGCAGAATTTAATAATGGAAATGTTAGTTACAAAGTGGCCTATAAACCAGTGAAACTGACAGTTAGCGAAGGTGACAGGGTGTTGGTAGAACAGGCAGGTCAGTGGGTCAAAGCGAGGGAATAATTACTATTCGTTAGGCAGAATGTCTCCTGGAATTTATGCCAATGAGTATCTGTGATTAAATGTCGAGCAATAGTAAAGCCACTAATTACATTGTGAATATTGAGGTGTTTGATGAACAAAGAGAATTACACGGCGCTTGATTATATCAATGATGCTATCTATGTGGTTAGCCTACGAATCTCAACTAACTCCGAATTCCCATTGTATACGTTAGCAGAAGAACAACTGGAATATATTAAGAGCATTTTGATTGGGACTGAAAGGAATAAAAGCAAGTTACATACGCTAAACCTTGGCGCACTGGCATCTAAAGAGTTTGACACTACCGATGAAGAGCTTGCCGGGCATTTATCAAATGCAAATTATATAGCCTCACAAATGGCACGGGGCTTAAAGGTTATCCTACCCCACGAGCAAGATATTGAGTATCTTAAAAGACAAAATCGATACAGAAAATTCAACTCACAGTAGTCTTCTAAGTATTATTTATCAAAAGGCAGGCGATGATAACATCAAGAATTAAAATTAAGGGCATATCGGGACTGCTGTTGCTGCTTATCAGCCCTTCGCTTTACGCGGAAACGGTCTACCACTATGAGCCAGAAAGCGTTACGATCGTCGGTAAAGTTGTTGAAAAGCAGTTTGCCGGGCCGCCTGGCTATGGCGAAAACGCTAGCGATAAAAAGGTGAGGGTGCCGGTTGTCATCCTGGCAGAACCGGTTAGCGTGTTACCATTGGCAGACACAGAGGATGACGATCCTGATAACCAGCCTGAACAGGAAGTCAGGTCGATGCAGGTGTTTTCATACCAGGGGCCAGTAACGGTTCGCGGATGCGCAAAGCTGGAAGGAACCCTGATGCATCAGGTGTCGGCCGATCATTACACCAAGGTTTTATTAATTGTCAAAAATGCTCAAAAAATAGCAAACTGTCAATAACACTAAGCGCAGGCTTAATCTGTGCGGTTTAAGTTGAATTGTGGGATTTTAAAGGGCACGCAGTGTGAATAAAACAAAAAATTTATTGAACTATCTTTTTCTGCTTTCAACGACATTCTGTCTGCCCCACGTTGCGATTGCGGGACAAACTACACAATCCATCGACGCGCCCTTAAGTAATACCTTAACCAAAGGTGATTTTTCTGTAACCATAAATAATCACTCCGTCTCATTAGGTGACAGATGGGACAATAATCTTGCTGCTGAGATAGGGATAGTGGACAGCGGAACCTTTGTGGGTGAGGTTCCATTTGATGATACAAATTATAAATTTTATCAGCATAAAAAGCCCGGTGTAGAACTTTATAGCGCCAATCTTTGGTGGGATAAGGCTGAAAGAAGTGTCGATGATTACATTGTCGCACAGATTATCGTAAAGGCATCAGATATTGCTACCTCACGTGGTATCCATGTTGGAACAAGCGTTGATGATTTGCGAAAATCATACGGAGCGGGGCAAGATCAAAATGATAAGGGGGAAGAGTGGATCTCTTATGAGACTGGAGCAAAAGTGCTCTCCTTCCAAATCAAAGATAATAACGTTCTGAAAATAACAATGAATTATGATAACGGTTCAGAGTGATTGTATTGTCTCAGCGTAATGCACGTTTGCGTACGAAAGTTATAAGGTGGAGGGATTGTGAACACTATCGATACTATCAAAACAGGTTTAGCAATTGCCATGCTGCTCTGTACAGGAATGGCAGAGGGAAGCGTACAGTCGCAGAATATATGGCAGTTTATTCCCGCTGCACGCTCGGCTATAAAAAGCCTGTCTATTGACAATTTGGATGACTCATTGCTGACGTTCAGATTATCTAATGAAAACGAGTATATAAATTTTTATTCGGCTGAGCCTGTCAAGCTTGCAGATGGCCTGCTAATTTCTGCCATTGAGTTGCGCTTAAGTAAAAGTCGACAAGGTATGACTCCTCTGCTGGCTTTTTCGCCGTCGAATCAATGTATTACGCTTGCAAGCATTAAAGAACATTATCATGATTTGAACATTACTGACTATCCTCGTGGGCGCTCAGAAAATGAGGTCACCAGCTTTACTACGCCTGCGGATACCAACGGCCAAAAAATCAGTTTCAGTTTTACGGTAAAAGATCCTGACTGCCTGGCCAGGGTAGTGATTGCAGGTGATTAAAAGCCAGTAATGCATTGCAATCAAAGTTGGGTAGAAATTGAAACCCTTCCTGATAGAATAAACAGTTCAAAAGCGCATGGAAGGTGTAGTTATGTTTAAGAAGTATCTTCTGCTCCCGTTCTTCTCAAGTTTACTTTTTATGTCGCCTGTGGCATTAAGCTCAATCGATCTCACAAAATATAACCAGCTACAGCAGGTTTCAGCTTCCCTCAGCGATAAAGAGATTAAATCCAAACTCAAGGACACACTGGGTGAAGACTATGACGCCTTCGTCGAAAATTTTGATGTCTTTGGCGAGCCTCACCAAACTTCGGACGGCGGGCTTTTTGTTGAAGGTTGGCTAAACGATCTCTATCTCGAAAACGCCTCTGCTTTTGTTATTTACCCGAACGGTAAAGTTTATGCAGGGTGGGTCACACCAGATGCGCAAATCATTCAGTACAAAACGAATGATAATGAGCATCATGAGATTGATCCTGCTATCAAAGCGTGGGCGGGACGCTTCAAGGGGATGAGCTTTACTCTGGCAGAGGAAAAGCGCGGAAAAGGATCTGAAGTGGGCTCTTTTACTACTGATAAATTTATCATCAAAGTGACTACCCAGTGCCAACCCGATGGCCAATGTAACGATGCAACCTACCATGGCAAACGGAAAAAGGATGGTGCGGAATTAACCCTTCGTGGCAAGGCATCAAGGGCGGAGTGCGATTCCGATTCATGCCCGATTATCAGCTATCAATTCAAGAATGGGCAGGTGGTCTATATGTTGAGTAAAGTTAATAATAGCCTGATCGTTATCAGTAATAATAAGATTGTTCTTGATGAAAGGGGCGTCTGGTCAAAAGAGATAAAGGCAAATGCTGAAAGCAATTTCACCGGTCGCTGGGAGGGTGAAATTGCAAGGCAATCTACGTTGAATTTATCATTAAATCAGACGGGCAATGTCTTGACCGGAACCTATTGCTATATTACACAGGCCGGGAATCGTATTGACTGTCCCGGGGATGAAGAAGATAACATTCATGGTTTAGTTAGTAACGGCAAAGCAGAGATTATATTTGATTCGTCATTTGGGGGTAAGAATGGACGCGCGACGCTTGAACTTGATGGAGCAAAAATGAAGTGGCATCTTGTTAAAGCACCGATGAAGGGAAATTACTACGCGCCCAACAGTTATGATTTAACCCGGCAATCTCTCCCGGTAACGCCTTAACCCACCGTAACGCTCATTAATAACAGCGTCAATATTAGCACCCCCTGTAATAGCTTGTGTTATTCAGGGGGTGAATAATTCATAACAAGTAATAGCACTTTAAAACAAAACGCGAAAAAACCCAGCGGGTAAAGTACAGGTACATTTTTATTGATTGAAATGTTCATTAGAACCTTAATCAATCGTTATTAGCTGTAAGAGTAATAAATCTCTCGCCTTTGCATGCATTGCATCAATATTAAATAAGACGGATTTTATTACTGGCGCAGGAGCAAAGCCTAAATGATGAAATATACCCTTCAGGAAGGGACCTTTTCCCTTTTTCCTGCCGCCTGGCAGGATACCAGCATGACTATTCTGCGTGATGACGAAAGCGGTTTATCCGTGGTGATCAGCCGGGGCACTATCCCAGAAGGCAGCAATGCCGAAAAAGAGTTTCAGCGCCAGTGGGACGTGCTGCGTACGCAAATGGGTGAGATGACCCAGAGTGACTTTCAACGCTTAACCGCAGGCGCGGGTGGCAATATCCCTGCGACAGAGGTCGAAACCACATTCGAGCGTAACGGCCAGCGCATGTGGCAGCGGCAGCTAGCCGTAGAGGTGCCGGATAAACCCGTGCTGATGATTTTTACCCTCTCTGCGCTGCGTCCCTTCACTGACGAAGATGGCGAGCGCTGGAACATCCTGAAACAGACCCTGACGCTGCATAACACCCGGAGCGTCTAAAGCATGAGCGACAATTACGCGGCCCGGCAGGGCGATGAGATTATTCACGCCTCCGTCTTTGCGGATATCACCAGTGTGCTGGCAGAAGGGCTGGCGTATGCCGCCATCGGCTCGGCCGTCGCGGCGGCGGCCACCGTGGCCGCTCCGCTGCTGGGCACAGGCGCGGCGGCCGCAGGCGTTGCCGCGGTCGGATCGAGCTGTGTGTTAAGCGGCATTATCGGCGGCATGCTGGCGAACGTGGCGGGTATCA